>ENA-OQAS01000194-OQAS01000194.1-human-gut-metagenome-genome-assembly--contig:-NODE-194-length-32533-cov-3.944362_pt1 | contig 32533 bp, 49 predicted proteins | sample MGYA00242733_ERZ504523 | MGnify/ENA primary metagenome ERZ504523 (study PRJEB26092, sample SAMD00036239) | human gut metagenome | host: Homo sapiens | study: EMG produced TPA metagenomics assembly of...
AGATCTTGCCGTTATACTCCCGCTCTTTCAGCTTTTGAGCAAAAACCGTGACCTGATCGCCTTTCTGCAGCATGCCATCCACTGGTCAATGCCGTGCCAGAGGTTCACGCCCACAAAGAAGCTCTGCCATTTGCCGGATTCATCCTGTGTGCGGCTGGCTTTCAGGTCGAATTTCAGCACCCGCTTCTGCCGGCATCCCGGAGCACCGGGTCTTTGGCGATCTCGCCGTGCAGCATGATGCCGTTCTTGGTCTGGACGATCATGCATCATCACCGCCAAACGGATCATCGGCGTTTTCCTCTGCAGAGGGTGCATTCGGGGCAGGGATCAGGGTGCCTGCCGTCTTGCGGTGACGGTGGGAGCCTGCGTAAGGATCCAGCACCGGCAGATCTTCAGGCGGCACCTCGCGGGCGGTGCTTTCAGCGTCCACACGCACCTCGCTCTCATCGTACAGAGCGCCAAAGGTAGACGGGAACGCTTCACGAAGGGCGTGCACCAGCGCTACCTTGCGGATCATGGTGGCCTTTTTGCCGTTCCAGAGGGATTTGCCGGTGTCATACTCGCTGAGCTTGACTTCCTCATAGCTGGCGCGGGTGCGGTCCTTGCGGTAGACCTTTGCCCAGCCGCGAGAAGGGTCTCGCCGCCGTCTCCATCATAGACGATAGATCCCTCACGGTTCAGCAGCTGGCCATCTGCGGTCAGAACGATTACGCCAGCTTCAAAGCCGTCAAAGTTGGGGTTGCGCTCGGCCATCTGCAGATAGCAGTTCTTGCCCAGCACGATGGTGCTGGCGGTGTCATCGTTCTTGTTGTCGTAGTGAATCAGGTAAGCCTCTTTGGTAAAGGGGTTCAGCTTGTACTGCTTGCAGGTCTCCAGAAAGATCTTGCACTCGGTGTCGGTGGCTTTGTCGCAAATAAAACGCCGTACTTCGTCAAAACTGACGACGAGGTGCTGGCCATCGGCAGCAGTGATCTCCACCGGAACGGACGGGGATGCGGCCTGCATAGCAGTGCTGCCTGCACGGTTGGCGTTCTGGACGGAACGGTTTGCCAGAGCCTGTGCATTGGAAACGGACGAAGTAGGCGCGGGTGCGCCGGAACGAGTAAGTGCCATAAGTAAATACCTCCAAAATTATTTGATAGAACCATAGCGAAAACCGCGCTCTGCGGCTCCCTGCTTGAACCATGCGATATCCTCGCGGGTGAACTCTACCCAGAAACGATACTGCTTGCGGGCAGGAGCTTCCGGCTGGCAGGTGCTGCAAAGCGCTGCAGCACTTCACAGTCCAGCGTCCGGAAGCGGTGATAAAGGCGTTGCGTTGGGCGCTCTGTTCAGCTTCCGCCTTGAGCTGACGCTCTTCCTCAGTGGGAGGGATGATCACCGGTGCGGCTGCGCGGGCACGTTCTGCGGCCTGCCTTTCTGCTTCTGCGCGGCGCAGCTTTTCCCGGTTGTCCTGCAGGCGCAGGTGTTCGGCAAGCGCGGCGTTCAGATCCAGAACACGAAGATATCCCAGCTTGCAGGCTTCAGCATCTTCGCCGCAGGTGTCCTGAATGATTTTCAACTCTTTCCGCCGTGTTTCAACATCCCGGCGCAGCTCCCGGCTGGCCTTTGCCAGATCATAGGTTTTGTTCAGCCACTGGGGCACAAGCAGGCGGTCAAAGGGGATAAGCTCCCGCAGTTCTCCGATGCAGTCGGCATAGACAGCCCGCAGCGCATCCTGCTTATCCTGCCGCTCGGCTTCCTCCACAGCCTTGACCTGCTGGTCAATGCACCGGAGACAGCCTTGCACTGACCCTGCATCTGCTTGGCACTCTGCAAGAACTCTTCCAACGGCTTCATGTAAAAAGCTTGCGCTGCGGGCGGCATCGCTGAGCTGCTTGTCCAGCTTGTTCACGGCGGCGCGGTCAGCTTGGCATCCTTGATGGTGTCCGGGGTGTAGATGCGGCCGGTGTAGGCGGCCAGCATCTCGGTCAGATTCTGCTGCACCTCGGCTTCGTTCCACCGGATCGCGGGCAGTTCCGGGTGCTCCACCCGGACGGTCAATTCATTCGTCATTTTCGGGATCCTCCTGTTCTGCTTCCTGTTCGCGTGGCAAAAAGTAATAGTTGTCGGGCGGCTCAAGCGGCGGGCCGTAGCCGTCCAGCGCAAGATCATACATCGGGTTCATCAGCTGCACCTCCGTCATAATCTGCGGGCTGACGGCAGAGCAGGGAAGCTTCTTCCATGATGCTGTTCAGTGCGCCGCACAGGGTCTGGAAGGTGCTCTCCAGATCTTCACCGGTCAGGCGGGAATAGCTGCCTTTGCAGGTGTCCCATGCCGAACGGAACAGGCTGGCGCAGTAGTTGGCGGTCTCAAAATCGGCCTGTGTATTGTCATTGGCGCGGGCTTGGAGTGTGGCCAGCTGTTTGCGCAGGGCAGTGTTATCCTTGGCAAGTTCAGAATTCCGGGCATCTGCAAGGCCCCAGGCCTTTTCTGCTGCCAGACGGTCCAGTTCTTCCTCATCCCACTGGTGAGCCAGAGCTTTGGCCCGCCGGTCTACCTCTTCCTCATCCACCACAGCGGCGATGGGCTGCTTTTTCAGGGCCGCATTTTCTTCCTGCAGCTTGTCCGCCCGGAGCTTTGCCGCTTCGGCCACCTGCCGGGAGCCGGAAAGCTGGTTCTCAGCATCCTTGGCACGGGCTTCGGCCTTGCTCTGCATCTTCCATGCTTCCTCTTCCCGGGCTTCGGCAGAGTCGGCACGCTCTTTCAGCTGGGCGTTCTGCTCTTTCAGGCCGCTGATGTCGGCAAGAGCGGATTCGTAGCGGCTTTCTGCTTCTTCCCGCTTTTCCGCGTCCTTATGGGTCTGAGCTTCAGCGCTTTTCACCAGCTCCTTGAAATAGGCATTTTCCTTGCGGGCGTTCTGAGCGGACTTTTCGGCGGTGTCGGCGCGGTCTTTCTCGCTTTGAGTTGGGCCATAAGCTCCTGATACTCTTTATAAGTAGTGATGTCACCGGTAAAAACGGCTTGCTTGACCACCTCCGGGGTGCTGGGCTTGGCCGCAGCATACAGCAGTTTCATAGGCTGAACGTCCAGAATGGACTTGCCTTCCAGCTGGATGTTGCCGAACTGTTCGGCAACCCTCACCATGTTTTCACCGGTGTCCCGGCTGATGCCGACGGCGGCACACCACTTGCCCCAACTGCCCTGATAGTGGTTTGCGGTCAGGTCGTGGGCGTGCTTTGCGGCCATAATGCGGGCCATGTTACCGGTGATGAAGGTCTGCGCGTCCTGCAACAGCAGGGCGTTTGTCTGGTCGTCTGCGCCAAAATCAAATGTTACAGCTTCGGTAGCAGTCATAGACTGGACAGCAGGGGCCACAGAAGAACTGTCCGCATTCGCGGCAGGGGCCGATGAGTTCTTCGTAGGGGATGCTACGGGGGTCGATGCCTGACATTCGGATTCCTCTTCCACCGGTTCAATGGGCGCGTTCCTGCAGGGCTTTGCGTTTTCCAACGCATCCAGCATTGCGCTATCAATTTCGTACTCGTCCAGCGGGGCGAACTCCGCGCCGTTGGTCAGGAATGCCTGTGGAGTCAGATTCTTGTCTGCCGCTCTGGCCCGCTCGAATTTCTGCGTCATGAGGTGGCTTTCTTTCCAAATGCTGCCGTCCCAGCGCCAGAACCGGCCACGGTAATAGGCATAAACCGTCTCGTTGGAAAGCTTGGAGCTGATGGTGTAGTCCGTCATACCCGCACCTCCGTGTCCTTGAGGCGGTCCAGCAGTTCGGCCTGCAGAGCCTTGTTCAGCGGCACGATGCTGTTGCCCTTCCAGCCATAGCAGAGGATGGGGCCGTAAGCTGACGGCCCGGTACGTCCGGTTCAGCAGGCTGGCGGGCTGGATGGGGCCATCGTACCGGCCCACGAACAGCACCGCCGGGGTGCGTGGCAGGACTTCTGCTCACAGGGGCACCGCAGCAGTGCTTCGATGCCCTGCAGCGTGTCCGGCAGGGTGGTGACTACCGGCTCTTTGCCCGGTTCGATCAAAATTCCTTTCATTGTAAAACCTCCGATTTTGTGATATCATCGGGGTGATGGGGAGTAGTGAATCCATCATCCCTTGCAGCTCGTCGGTGTTGGCGCACCGGCGGGCTTTTTTCGTATAGTGCGTACCGGCGGCAGGCTGTCCACCTCGCTGCGGTCGATACGTTCCCGCGCAAATGTGTACTTGTAAGTTCGATGGCTGCCGCTGAGCCCATGGCTGACGGCAGACGCAAAGCTGTTCGCGCTCTTGTAGCCCAGCCGCCGGGCACACATCTCGGACGTGCCGGATGCCAGCAGATCGCCGGTCTTTGCGTCCCAGACGGTGTACCACATGACGCGGGCAGGTTTTTCATTATGCGCCCTGTAATCCCTGCAATATTGGTTGTGGCGCTCTCTGCGGCAGGAAGCGCAAAAGCGCAGGTTGCCAGCAACATTTTCCATCACCTTGCCGCAGTCCAAACAAACGCGGGTAAAGTGCTTTCCTTTATTCATGGGTGGTGTCAGCCCGCCTTCCTGCCGCTCTTCACGGTGTTGCGGGGCTGCTGGTGCACCTTGCGGCGGCGTTTCTCACGTGCTTCGGCGGCAAAGCCCAGCAGCATGAAGAAGATCGCCAGCAGGATCAGCACCATGGCCGTGATGAACGCGCCGTCCGAGACGGTGCCCAGTGTCTGGGCAGTGCCTCAACGCCTATGCCGTACAGCAGGCCCACCACGAAGCAGGCCATTGCCAGCCAGTACCATACGCCGGATTTGATTCTCATGCGGTTTCATCCTCCTTGCCCACTTCCGGGAAGAAAAGCTCCCCGATCTCATTCTGCCGGATACCCAGCAGCTCGCACATTGCAGTGATCTCCGTGCTTGTCCACGGGTTGTGCCCCTGCATCCTGCCGCTCATGGTGTCCCGGCCAATGCCGATGTACTCGGCCACTTCCTGATCGCGGTAGCCGCAGCTGTGGAACCGTCCCCGCAGCTTCCAGTATGGGATCTGCTTGAAAGTGCCGCGAATGGTTGATGCGTTCAACATTTTATTCCTCCTTCTTCTCGGCCGGCAGCCCATCCAGCAGGCTGTCCATCAGGGCGGCGTAGAACGGGTAGCCTTTGGCAACGATGGTCAGGCTGTCAATGGCGTTGGTAAGGAAGCTCTGGGAGCCGCGCACCACGTTCTCCATGGTGCGCACCGTGTCGCAATGCTGGCCGTAAATGGCCTTGAACTCGCCGCACAGGGCCTTGACCTGCATATACTTGGCCTTGCTGTCCTCGCGGTTCTTGCGGCACTCGTCCAGAAAAGCGGTGTTCTCGTCCAGCTTCTTCCGGGCTTCGATCACCCGGTCGATGGCGTTCTGGATGTTGGCATCCTGCACGGCCCGCTGCTCTTTGTGCTGTGCGGCCAGCTGCTTCTCCATTGCATTGAACGCGGCAATGTACTTCAGCTTCCACTGCACGGCTTCCTTGCCGGTAAAGCCCATGGCCAGCAGGGAAAAGCCGTCGCGGTTCATCAGGTACATGGGGTACTTCTTGCCGCGGTTCTCAAAAGTAGCGGGGTGAAACATAGATTTGGCGGCTGAATTTTCAGCCACGAGATTTGCGACGGCCTGCATCACATTTTTGTGCTCCTTGCCGAAGCGCTTGGCAACGTCCCGGCTGGATGCCACCGCTCGCCGTTCTGGGTGGATAAGATGATGTCGTTCATGGTGAATATGTACCTCCTTGTGGGTGGCTCCCTTCTGCGGTATACTTGAGCGGAAGGGAGATGTTGAAATGCCTGAAACAAAATTTAGATGTCCATATTGCGGAGTTGAATTTATCGAGAAAAGTGATAATACGAAAATCCGAACGATTGATTACGGCCGAGATGCGGACGAATTAGCGATAACTGGCTACACATGGCTTGATCATGAAATCCAAGCTCGTTACCACTGCTGCCCAGCGTGTGAGAGATATTCCGTTCGGATTACAGGATTCGACAACGCTTTCTCATTGACGTATCCTCCGTATACGGGAATGGTTCTGCCAGATTACATCCCGGAAGCCATCAGAACAGATTACCTTGAAGCTTGTTCTATTCTGGATAAAAGTCCAAGGGCGGCTGCTACGCTGGCCCGCCGCTGCTTGCAAGGAATGATTCGGGACTTCTGGGGAGTCCATGACAGAAGCTTGGCGAAAGAAATGGAAAGGATTCAAGATAAAATTCCCGCGGATTTGCATGAAGCGCTTAAAAACCTTCGTGAGCTGGGTAACATCGGTGCCCACATGGAAACAGATGTGAATCTGATTGTTGACATCGATCCAGGCGAAGCCCAAAAGCTTATCAAGCTTCTGGAAGTGCTTTTCAAAGACTGGTACATCGCACGGCATGACCGCGAAGAACTGTATAATGACATCCTTGCTATAAATCAGGATAAGCAGGAGCAGCGTCATCGGTCCTGAACATCATTCACACTAAGAGAATCCGGCACTTCGGAGCATCCGAAGTATCCGATTTGTAAAGATATGTAGATATTCCCGACACCGTTTTGGTCATGATGAAGGCTTAGAATCCTTACATCATCATGACGGATCAGTTCCTTCAAAAGTTCTCCAGTCGGCACATCCTTCAGCGCCCAGCGTTCCTCTTCCACAGGTTCGCTGGGCTTTTTGTTGTTGTCCATGTGTTTCACCTCCTTGTGTGCACCTCGCTCCTGCGGTAGAATAAAGGGGCAGAAGGGAGGTGAAAAATGAGTGATATTCAAAAACTTGCCTACTATCAGCGGGAAGTTGCGAAGATGGCTGCCTTTACTTCTACGGCAACACGGCTGGCAGGATGTGTGGATCCAGCGCTTTTGAAAGCTGGAGTTATAGGCTCTCAGCTCCAGGCAACTGGAATGATAAACCCGTCATTGGCCCGGTTCATTGCGGAGCAAAACTCAATCATGCAAAAATTTTATCCGGGCATGGCAGCACAGCTGTATGCCAACACCTATAAGTTTGCGGCAGTAACAAAGGCAGCTTCATCGTTTACCAAAACCATGGAACTGGCAAACCGTCTGGCTCAGGATTGGGAAGAAGCTCCGCTCTTGAGAGGTGAATGCGCTGAAATCTCAGTCGAAGATGCCAGAGCGGTGGTTGAAGAAGTAAAGCCGTATATGCCAGAAATGGCAGTGACAACTATTGATGAAAAACTCGCAAAAACTAAAACCGCCGATGTAAAGATTCCTTGGGACAAAATAAAGGAAACCATTCTGTTCATTGTAGCCATCTGGTCGTTGCTTCTTCAGCTCAAACCGGATCCTCAAACAGAGATTCAAGCTGAAATGCTTGAACTGCAAAAGCAGGAAACAGAGCGATCAGAGGAATTTCGACAACGAACCGAGGAGCACTTCAAAATTGTTGAGGATGCGCAGGAACGAATCGTTCAAGCTGTTGAGATGTTTGTAGACCAGCTCATCGAAGCTGATAATGAGAGCGATGGTGTCGCTAAGGCGATTGATTCGCAGGACGTTTTGGAAAACTGCGATGCTTTGCAGCAACAGGCTGACCACTAGCAATGATGTTGTTCTTTTCAAGCGCTTGATTTCTTTCTCCATCTTTACCCAGCGTTCCTCTTCCACAGGTTCGCTGGGCTTTTTGTTGTTGTCCATGTGTTTCACCTCCTTGTGTGCACCTCGCTCCTGCGGTAAAATGGAGAAAACAGGAAGGATGTGATAAAAAATGAGCGAAAATAAAGAAATTGAAAAGCTTACAGGTTATCATCGTGAAGCTGCGAAGATGGCTGTTTTTACCTCTACGGTAAAGCAGCCGGACTGCAGTCAGCTTACAGAAGAACAGTTGAAAGCTTTACTTGATGCCTGCGACCACTCAAAAAGCTCTTACGCCGAGGAAGCGGCTTCCGAAGACCTGCGTGAACTGCGAGAAAAATTTGAGCAGAGCCAGAAAGAACATTGCGAAGTTCTGCACAAGTTGCAAGAACAGCATGATGCAGAGATGAGAGATCAGGCCAAAGAAAATAGATTCAACCGAGTATGCAATGTGATCGCAATTTTGATTGCGGCTGCATCGATGTTCATTTCTTTAGTAAAATGACAACCAATGCCAGAATCTGGATGCAAAGAGCAAAGATTTGCATTTCGTGGTTCTTCATCTTCTTCACCTCCTTTGGATGCTGGCAAGTATGTATTTTTCACTATGGATGTGCTATCATAAAGACACCCCAAAACGGAAGGAGGTGAAAAAACATGAGCTTGTCATTGACTAAAATGGCTGTTCTTACTGGATATGCAAATACCATTTCCCTCAAAGAATTTGCAAAGAACCGTTTATTTCTGGTGACACCTGCTGGCATGATCAGCGGTATCCCCGTATTTGATGAGGAAAATAGCAATCCGAACATTGCCGTTGCGCAGACAGTTAACTCCTCAGCTCTCAAGGCCGTTTCCAAAGCTGCTTCTGCTGAAGAAGAAAGTCCGCAGACGGGTGAAAGCTGTGAGTTTATTCTGCTAAAGGATGCTCGTCTGGAAACCACAAGTCCCGTTGTGAATTTCCCTGTTCTGACTGTCTTTTGTGACAGATCATTGCTGTGACCCTTGGCACTGATTTCACCAATGGCTAACACCTCGCGATTTTGCCGCCCTTGTACCGCTAATACAAGAGCGGCAATTTCTTTGGGCTCGCCAGTGATTTTAATTTTCATCTTCTTCACCTCCCTTGAAATGTAACTTGTCAAGTTACTTAATGGCCAAAAAATACGGCCTGCGGATTGTCGATACTCAAAAGTTCCACAATCTTTGAGGCTTCATCTGTACCAAAAACACGTTTCTTGAGCTTGCGTGTTAAGGTCTGCTCAGAAATTCCAAGTTCCTGAGCCAACATTTTTGAGTGTAGCCTGCTTTGACCATGTACGACTTGAGCAAATTGACGTTTACCACACTTTTCACCTCCAAACGGCCCCTGTGTAACTTATGAGGTCACAAGTATAATAGCATCATATTTGTAACCTGTCAAGTTATTTTTGATAATTGAATTAAAAATATTGTAACTGGTGGTTTATCTGCTATACTATAGACATCAAAGGAGGTGCTCACGGTGACTGTAGGCGATCGCATTCGACAGGTACGTCAAGAGCAAGATGTAACCCAACAGGAGCTTGCCGATTACATCGGCGTATCAAAGCAGGCTGTATATAAGTATGAAAATAATATTGTAACCAATATACCGACAGACAAGGTTGACGCTATTGCCAAACGGCTGAAAGTATCCCCCGCCTACCTGATGGCTGGAAGAACAGCCGGAGCCCAAGAAGCCTACCATCCCCCCGGGCTTTGAGCCGATGCCAAAGATGAAGAAGATCCCGCTGATCGGAGCCATTGCCTGCGGGGAACCCATCACGGCAGAGCAGAACATTGAAAAAATGGTGGACGTGCCGGAGAACATCCGGTGCGATTTTTCCCTGACCTGCCACGGTGACAGCATGGTGGATGCCGGCATTCACGATAAAGACGTGGTGTATATCCGCATCCAGCCGGAGGTGGAGAACGGCGAGATCGCAGCGGTGCGCATTGATGGTGAAGCCACCCTCAAGCGGGTATATTACAACCCCGGCACGCTGACCCTGATGCCTGCAAACCCGGCCTATGCGCCTATGATCTATACTGGCTCCCAGCTGGAAGAGGTGCACATTGAGGGCAAGGCCGTAGGCTGGACGCACTGGTGGGGTAATTTTGGATTATCGGAGTCATTCCAGTCTATATAGCGAAGGAGTGTTATGTATGAAGAAAACTATGAAAAAGACCGCTGCAGCGCTGTGCATTGCCGCAACGCTTGTATCTGTGGCAGCGCCGGCAATGGCTGTCAGCCCAGCAGAATATATGAGCACAGCCGCTCTTGAAGAATGCAATACTGCGACGGTAGCGCAGGTGGAAAGCCTGATCAACCAAATCGGAATCGTCACGACTGCCCGCCGCCCGGCAATTGTGGCTGCTGTAAATGCTTATAACGAATTGGACGATGCAAGCAAGGCGCAGGTCAGTAACTTTGCGGTTCTGGCTGAAGCCCAACAGGTGCTGGGACTGAAAGACGCTCTTGCAAAGCTGAAAATCAGTTACGATAAGGTCGAGGACGCAAGAAGCTATGTGTCACCCACGGAAGACCGACTGAGCAATCAAGGCAAAAGCTATATACTGCCCTTCTTTGTAAATGGCAGCACCAATGATCCGTCAATGTTTTTCATGGTTCTGTGTAGCGGCAACAAATATGTGTACTTGGACACGATTACGATTCGCGCGGGCGAGTATAAATATACCTACACGATTGATTGGACGGATGTGGATCGTGGCTATGATGGAAAGCAGTACTGGGAACTGACATCTTTTATGGGCGATGATGAAGATATCCAGTGGTTTAAGAATATTTTGAGCGCTGATGAAATCATTATCCGATACAGCGGCGATGGTGGCAGCATCGACCACACAGTCACCCCCGAAGAGCGTCAGGCAATTACGGATGTCTTGAACGCATATGATCTGTTCAAGGCAGCAAGCCCGACTGTGCGCGCAAAGGCTTTGAATAACTGATGTAAACTAAACAAAAACTCCCCCGGCGCGCCAAGCAAAGCATGGTGCTTGCGGATCAGCAGCTGGAGGAGAAGGTCATTGAAGGGCTGGCGGTAGGGTGTTGCCGTGGGTTGGTGTGAAAGGATAGAGGATGGAAAATAACTTCAGTTTTTGATATATCGCTCTGCGGAGGAAGATGTTTCGATCAATGCCGTTGTGAAGGACGAAAGCATCTGGCTGACACAGCAGGGCATGGCCGAATTGTTCGGCGTACAGAAACCTGCTATCAGTAAACATCTTAAAAATATTTTTGAAGAAGGCGAATTGGACGAAAAGTGGTTGTTTCCAAAATGGAAACAACCACACATCACGGTGCTCTGGACGATAAGACGCAGACCAGAGAAACAAACTTCTACAACCTCGATGCCATTATCTCTGTGGGATACCGTGTCAACTCCCGCCGGGCTACGCAGTTCCGTATCTGGGCTACCGGCATTCTCAAAGAGTATATGACCAAGGGCTTTGTGCTGGATGACGAGCGCTTGAAGCAGGGCAAGGACGCTTTCGGTAAGGATTATTTCCGTGAGTTGTTGGAGCGTGTTCGATCCATCCGCGCCAGTGAGCGCCGGATCTGGCAGCAGGTGACGGATATCTTTGCAGAGTGCAGCATCGACTATGACCGCAACGCGCCGGTGACCAGGGACTTCTATGCCATGGTGCAGAACAAGTTCCACTATGCGATCACCGGCCAGACGGCGGCAGAGATCGTGTACAGCAAGGCCGACCACACCAAGGAGCACATGGGGCTAACCACATGGAAGTACGCACCAGAGGGGCGTGTGCTCAAATCGGATGTGTCCATTGCAAAAAATTACCTGTCCGAGAAGCAGATCCGGCAGCTGGAACGCACCGTTTCCGGTTACTTTGACTATATCGAGGATCTGATCGAGCGGGAAAATACCTTCACTATGGAACAGTTTGCTGCCAGCATCAACGAGTTTTTGTCCTTCCGGCGGTACGATATTTTGCCGGACAAAGGCAAGATATCTGCCCGTCAGGCAAAGCAGAAAGCGGAAGCCGAGTATGATCTATTCAACCCCACGCAAAAGATCGTGTCGGATTTTGACCGGGCGGTGAAAAATCTGAAAAACTGAGGCAGTATACAACTTTGCACATTGCTCAATAAAATAAATGCCGCTGCGTCACCAATGCAGCAGTTACGAAAGGAAGAAAATGGAAGAATATAATTTTCAGCTTGTTGAAAAAATCAACCAGCAAGTGCATGTTGTTCAGGTTCCTGATACCTGCTCGTTTTGGATGATCCGGACAAAGTCGGGTGCATACTACAGCGAATACATTCATAATGGGTATATCGCAATTGGCTGGAATGCAGTTCTTCAAAGTAATATCACACAAGATACAGAAGAAAAATTGCGTCAAGCAGTAGAGCTAAATTACGCTGATAAACGGCCAGGTGCCGCTATAAACAAATGCTATAGTTTTGCGAGCGAAATGCAGGCTGGCGATCTGGTTATGATTTTGGGCGATAAAAGAGTCGCCTTCGGAATAATTGGAGAATACTTTGAAAACAGGACATTCAGGATCCAATAAAAAAGAATTAGAGGCAGACGCCCAAATTGCTGCGGGCTTTCATAAGCAAAATAGAATTGAATGTCCTTATGTGAAGCGTCGAAAAGTTCAAATTATAAAAGAAGTCGAAGAGCTCAGACTGACACCAATGCTGGCGCGTGCAATGCTGAACCACCATAGTTTGTCCACAATCAGTGACTATGCTATTCCAGTTTTAAACACTTGTTTTGATTTGTATGTTTACAACGGAGAAACCCATGCCGTTTTTCGCGTGAATACAAAAAGAAAAATAAAAGGTCGTGATTTTGCGACATTTTGTTATTACATAACTGAGATTTTTTCTGTTCTTAATGAAGATGAAGACATTTCAATAACAACGAATTTGAATTCTCCGGGAGACTATGTTGTTGCATTCTCTCAGGGAATGGATTTTATTCAGGAACATTGGTTTGCGTTCTTATTTATCTTTGCGGTGCTTTTTGGCGGTAGCTATGAAGTGTCAGGGCTGAAAATTGATATTCCGTCTGTTAGAGGGTTGATCAAATGGGTATGCAACCGCAAACATGATAACAGCATTAAAAGTTTGGAAGCAGAAAAGTTAAAAAAAGAAATCAGCGGAATTGATCTGGATAATGAATTAAAACGTATTCAGATTGCCAGAGAAAAGGAAGAAAGTGTTCTTCAAAAAATGCCGACAGACCAGGAATTGGAAAAGCTGCAAAAGCAAGTCGAGCTCTTGAACTTCAAGAGCCCGACTCTAAAGTGGTTATTTTTCCTTCGTCCAATGAGGGAAATCATAGGGACGGTAGTTCTTGAGAAGAATCAACGAAAAAATAACAAGTAAAAGTTCGACTGTAAAAGGAATAAAATCGTGAAAAAAGAAAAAAGTGAGAAATTTACAAGAGGCCCCCAAAAGAATAGCAAGAAAAAGCACATAGGAAGTAATACGATATAGAATGTTCAACAGCTTCCACATAGGGCAGTCTCCTTTCTCCATGGTGATTGTATCATAAGTAGTCACCATTGAAAGACGATTCACGATTCGCACACAGAGGATTGTATGAGCTTTCAAAATAATCTTCGTGAGTTGAGGTCTGAAAAGAGGCTCACTCAACAGCAACTTGGTGAAATCTTTCATGTCAGCCGGACTACAATATCGAATTATGAAACAGGAAAAATGGAACCAAGCATTAAAATGATTCTGGATATTTCAAGATACTTTGAAGTTTCTGCGGATTGGTTGCTTAAATAAAAACCTCCCCCAGCGCGCTAACGCCGAGGGAGTTAAGATAAGCGGCTCACCCTTGCGGGGTCATCGCACACTCGACACTGCGATTATACCTCTTTTGGGCGGGCTTGTCAAAGTGTACCCTTTTGGAGGTGAAAACAATGAAAAAGAGGACAAACACAGCGTTTTGGGTCGAGAAGGAAAAGCGTTGGTGCATTGCGGTGCAGAAGAACGGCACCCGCAAACGGTTTTACAGCAGCACGCCTGGCCGCACCGGCCAGCGGGAAGCCAACGCAAAGGCCGATGCCTGGCTTGACGATAGCATCAGAGACGGAAAAAAGAAGGTAGCTGCCCTCTATGCCCAGTGGGTAGAAGAACTGAAGCTGACTTGCGGGACATCCTATGTGACACAATGCCAGCGTTACGGGGACTGCTATATCCTGCCGACCTGCGGGAACATCCGCATTGACGAGCTGACCGAGGGCGACCTTCAAAAGGCAATCGACGTTTCGTTCCGGAAGCGCTCACAGAAAAAGAACCAGCGCAAGCCCATCTCAAACCAGCCGTTGAGCCGAAAGACGCTTATGACGATTCGGGCGGCGGAAACGGCCTTTGTCAAGTGGTGCAGAAGGAACAAGTACACGACACTGCATCCTGATCTGTCTATCCCGAAGAATGCGAGAATGGGAAAACGCACAATTCTTCAGCCCACCGCTCTGAAGGTGCTGTTTAGCGTAGATACCCGTACCTACTACGGAAAGCCGGTATTTGACGAGTACATCTACGCCTATCGCTTTGCAGTTGCGACCGGCCTGCGCCCCGGGGAGCTGATTGGTCTCTGGTATGGTGACATCAAAGGGAACACGGTCAACCTTCGGCGAAGCATCAACGTGCACCGGGAACAGACGACCGGAAAAAACGAAAATGCAATCCGCTCTTTTGACATGGGCAAGGAAGCTCGCGAGGCATACGAGGCACAGGTGCAGCTTCTGAAGGCTCAAGGTATACTTCTGAACTACAATACCCCGCTGTTTCAGATCCCGTCAGAACACGCGCTCTATCGCCGCTGGGAATCCTATCAGGAAGCAAACGGGCTTGAGCCGAAAGTTTCACTTTACGAGCTGCGGCACACCTTTGTCAGTGTTGAATCCAGCGTCCTGACTGACAGCCAGCTGAAGATGCTCGTGGGCCATAGCAAGAACATGGACACTGCCGGAGTGTATCGGCACGAGCTTGACGGTCAGAGGGAAGATCTTGCTGCCGCTACCACCGCGGCATTCAAAAAGGCACAGGCCTGACTCTGGTAACAGTTTTGGTAACACTCTTTTTTGTAAACGTAGCAAAATACATGGGTTACAAACCAACCCCACTACATTTTTAGCAAGTGTTTAGGCGCGTTGCAGATATGTTTTTGACGTCACTCAATCATTTTTTGTTGTTCGACTCCCATCGCCTCCACCAACAAAAAGCACCTGGATTCGTTGAAATCTGGGCGCTTTTTCTTTTTGCTGAAACTGGTTTATAAAGCACTCTATATCACAGAACGATTCGCTATTAGGGCGGCTTTTGTCACAATTTGTACGTATTTCCAGCAAAACAGAATGATTGTATAAAATTTATACACCTGCTAAAGTTTGTTTGTTGTCTGCTGCGGCGACGCGGGGTATACTGTTGCCATAAGGACGGCGCAAGGATGCCGAAAAAAGCAATAAAAAGCAGGGAGCTTTTCTATGTACTATTCCAGTGGCAACTATGAAGCATTTGCAACTCCTAAAAAGCCGGAGGGTGTCGATCATAAATCTGCATATATCATTGGTTCCGGTCTGGCCGCACTGACGGCTGCATGTTATCTGGTGCGTGACGGCCAGATGAAGGGCGAGCATGTGCATGTGTTTGAGAAAGACCCCATCCCCGGCGGTGCCTGCGACGGCTACAAATACGATATCGGTTACGTGATGCGCGGTGGCCGCGAGATGGATAACCACTTCGAGGTCATGTGGGATCTGCTGCGCTCCATTCCGTCTCTGGAGACCGAGGGTGCCAGTGTGCTGGATGAGTACTACTGGCTGAACAAGGAAGACCCCAACTATTCACTGTGCCGTGCTACCGTCAACCGCGGCGAGGATGCCCACACCGATGGCAAGTTCGGCCTGTCTGATAAGGGTGCTATGGAGATCATGAAACTCTTCTTCACCCCCAACGAGCAGCTGCAGGATAAGAAGATCACCGATTTCTTTGATGATGAAGTGCTGAACTCCAACTTCTGGCTGTACTGGCGCACCATGTTTGCCTTTGAAAAACTGGCACAAGTGCTCTGGAAATGAAGCTCTACCTCAAGCGTTATATCCACCACATCGGCGGCCTGCCGGATTTCACCGCCCTGCGCTTTACCCGCTACAACCAGTATGAATCTATCATCCTGCCCATGGTCACTTACCTGAAGGACCACGGCGTGCAGTTCCACTATGAGACCAAGGTCGTGGACGTGAAATTGATATCAATGGCAAGCGCAAGCAGGCAAGCAGCGTGGTTGTGGAGCACGCAGGTGAGATCAGCACCATTGACCTGACCGAAAATGATCTGCTGTTCATCACCAACGGCGGCTGCGTGGAAAGCTGCACGATGGGCGCACAGGACAAGGCAGCAGGCTTTGATCCCACCATCAAGCCGGGCAACGGCTGGGACCTGTGGAAGAAGATCGCTGCACAGGACCCCGCATTCGGCAATCCTGAAAAGTTCTGCTCCGACCCCGAACATTCCAACTGGGAAAGCGCCACCATCACTACGCTGGACGACAAGATCCCACAGTATATCCAGAAGATCTGCAAGCGTGACCCGTTCAGTGGCCACACCGTCACCGGCGGCATCGTCACCGTTAAGGACTCCAACTGGCTGCTCAGCTGGACGCTGAACCGTCAGCAGCAGTTCCGAGACCAGCCCAAGAACCAGCTGTGCGTCTGGGTCTACGGCCTGTTCAGTGATAAGCCCGGCAACTACGTCAAAAAGGCCATGCGCGACTGCACCGGCAAGGAACTGTGCATGGAATGGCTGTACACATTGGTGTGCCCGAGGATCAGATCGAAGAGCTGGCCGAGCACAGTGCCAACACCATCCCGGTCATGATGCCGTATATCGATGCATTCTTTATGCCGCGTGCGATGGGCGACCGTCCTGATATCGTGCCGGAGGGTGCTGTCAACTTTGCCTTCCTGGGTCAGTTCGCCGAGACCGGCCGTGACACCATCTTCACCACCGAATACTCCATGCGCACCGGTATGGAAGCTGTGTACACCCTGCTGGACATCGACCGCGGCGTGCCCGAGGTCTGGGGCAGCACCTATGATGTACGTGCCCTGATCGATGCAACGGTCAAGCTGCGCGACGGCAAGAAGATCACCGACATGGATCTGCCGCTCATCCCGCGCCTTGCCATGAAGGAAGCTTTGAAAAAGATCGAGGTACCGACCTTGAGAAATTCCTCAAGGAATACAATGCGATTTGAGCTCGTTGCTCTGATCCATTTTTGAATCCCCTTTGAAAACAGCCCGCTTTTGCAGTCAACGACTGGCTGCAGATGCGGGCTGTTTTTTGCCCTGAAAAGGAATAATGTTGCACAAAAAGTGCGACTTAGTACCGTGAATTGTGAACAAATTGTGCGATTCCGGGTTGTTCTTGGGTGTTTTGTGTGTTATGCTTAATATAACAAGCGTCGGGCTGGTTCTGTGCGCCCGATAAAAACAAAAGAGAGTTTTAAGAGGAGGTCGTTTTTCCATGAAACAGCTTATCTCCCGCCGCAGCTTCCTGAAAGCCGCAGGTGTCACTACGGCCGTTGCTGCCGTGAGTCTGGGCGCACCCGCTGCGTCTGCATGTTACCCCGGCAGCTTTAAGGACATTACGATCCTGTACACCAACGATGTTCATACTTATATCGACAAAAAATCGCCGGAACTGACCTATGCTGCCATCGCAGCTTTGAAAAAGAGCTATCAGGATGCAGGCAAAAATGTCCTGTTGGTAGATGCGGGCGACCATATTCAGGGTACCGCATATGGTTCCATGGACGAAGGTGCCTCTATCATCCAGCTGATGAACGCCGCTGGCTACGATGTTGCTACGCCCGGCAACCATGAATTCGACTACGGCATGGCCCGTGCAAAAGAGGTAATGGCTGAGGCAGATTTTCCGTACCTCTCCAGCAACTGGGTCAATCTGCCGCTGGGCAACCGCGTTCTGCCGGATGTCAAATACTTCACCATCGGCGGCCGCGTGATCGCATTTGTGGGCATCACCACGCCCGAGACCTTCACCAAGTCTACTCCGGCTTACTTCATGGATAAGAGCCAGAGCCGCTATATCTATGATATTCTGGGCGGTGACGACGGCCAGAAGCTGTACAAGGCTGTGCAGAAGTCCATTGATAAGGCCAAGGTTCTGGCTGACTACGTGATCGGTCTGGGCCATCTGGGCGTTGATCCTTCCTCTTCGCCCTGGACCAGCAAGGAAGTCATCGAGCACACCTCCGGCTTCGATGCATTCATCGACGGCCATTCTCACACCAAGATGGAGTGTGAGTGGGTGAAGGATCTGTCCGGCAAGGCTGTCGCCCTGACCCAGACCGGCTCTTATTTTGCAAATGTTGGCGAAATGACCATCAAGGCTGACGGCTCCATTGCCACCCGTCTGATCTCCTCTTACGAAGGCTCCGACAGTGCCGTTGCCGATATCCAGAACGCATGGGTCGCTTCTGTGGACGACATGCTGGGTGAGAAGATCGCTGTTGCCGATACGAACTTCTACATCTCCGACCCCGAGACTGGCAGCGCCGCATCCGCATGGCAGAGACGAATCTCGGCGACTTCGTGGCCGACGGCATTTACTCCTACTTCAATGAGGTGGAACAGCTGCATTGTGACATCGCTATCATGAACGGCGGCGGCATCCGCGCCGATGAGAAAGCTGGCTACTGGACCTTCAAGACCTGCAAGCAGGTCAGCCCGTTTGGCAATGTGGCCTGTCTGATGTCTGTCACCGGCAAGCAGATCCAGGATGCACTGGAGTTTGCAGCCCGCTTTGCCGGAACGGAAAAGGAGAACGGCGGCTTCCTGCATGTGGCAGGCGCTTCCTACGAGATCCACGCCGATATCCCCAACACCGTGCAGACCGACGAGAAGAATGTCTGGATTGGCAGTGCCACCGGCACTCCGCGCGTGCAGAACGTGAAGATCTACAACAAGGCTTCCGGTACTTATGAACCGCTGGACGAGAGCAAGACCTACGCTCTGGCTGGCATGAATTACACTCTGCGCAATCTGGGCGATGGCTTTGCCATGTTTGATGGCGCAGAGCTGATCAAGGACTATGTGTCTGAGGATTACCTTGTGATGTCTACCTATGCCATGACCTTTGGCGGTGTAGATGCAGAGGGTCTGCCGCATCTGACCACTGCAAACAGCCCGCTGGCCGATTACCCGGGCTATCTGCTGGATTACGAGAATCCCTACGGCGCAGGCCGCATCAGCATTCTGTAATAACTGCATAAAAATGGGCGCACCGTCCGGCAGGGCGGTGCGCTGTTTTTGTATAACGATATAGAACGAAAAAAGCCATCCGGCATAAACCAGATGGCTTTTTGGTTGGGGATGAGAGAATCGAACTCCCACAAGTAGAGTCAGAGTCTACCGCACTACCACTATGCAAATCCCCAATATTCGATTGCGTTTCGCAGTGTGAGCCGCTCAACGTGTGCTATTATACGCGGAAAAGTGATACTTGTCAAGCGTGATTTTGAAAAAATTGCAAACTTTTTTAAAATGCGCGCACCAGCGGAGAAGTTTCTGCTTTACCATAAACTGGCATATTCTGCACCGGTCTCTTCATATACTAAAATGTACAAACCTTCAAGATACACAAAGAAGAGGAGGACGGCCTATGCTGGAACGAACCCATGCCCAGAACACCCAAACTTTGCTTTCGAGCCGCATCCCGCGGGATACCGAGCACGAACGTTATCACCCAGAACTGGAAGAAGAGCTGAAGGAATGTCTGTTCTGCCTGCGGCGCAATGAGATGATGTTTGATCTGGAGGTGGATACAGACTGATCGAGCAGCGCATTTACGAGCGGCAGGCGCTTTTGTGCCGCTACCGGTACTTACTGGCCAGGGCGCGGGAGCTGGGGCTGCACACCGTCCTGACGAAGTATCAGCCTGCTGGACAGGTTTGACAGGTTGGCAGCATAAAAATCTTGACAGAAAGCCCCTTGCGTGTTATCATAAGCAAAGATAAATGTGTACCGGGCTTTGTCCGGCGCGATGAAATTTTGAGAGCTAGAGAGGTTTTCTATTATGGAACGGATTAAGACCATTGCTACTCGTGACCTGACCAAGAGCGTTAAGACCGGCGGCTGCGGCGAGTGCCAGACTTCCTGCCAGTCCGCTTGCAAGACCTCCTGCGGCGTGGCTAACCAGCAGTGCGAGAACAGCAACAAGTAATTTTTGCAACCCCCTGCCGCCTTTGCCGGGCGGCATTTTTTTGTATAATTGGAATGGAGAGTAAAATGGTACACCAGTATCAATTGAACGGCTATAACATCGTGCTGGACACCTGCAGCGGCTCGGTGCATGTGGTGGACGATGTTGCATACGATATCATTGCCATGTACCCGGAGCATACTGCTGACGAGATCGTTTCGACTATGATGGCAAAGTATGGAGACCGCGAGGATGTCACGGAGGAAGATCTGCGTCAGTGCATCGATGATGTGACCAACCTGAAGGAAGCAGGCAAGCTGTGGACCCCGGATACCTATGAGAATATGGCTTTCGACTTTAAAAACCGCAACACCGTGGTCAAGGCCTTGTGCCTGCATGTTGCACACACCTGCAACCTGAACTGCTCCTACTGCTTTGCTTCGCAGGGCCGCTATCAGGGCGACCGTGCGCTGATGAGCTTTGAAGTGGGTAAGCGTGCCATGGACTTCCTGATCGAAAACTCCGGCACCCGCCGCAACCTTGAGGTGGACTTCTTTGGCGGCGAACCGCTGATGAACTTTGATATGGTCAAAAAGCTGGTGGCTTACTGCCGTGAGCAGGAGAAGATCCACAACAAGAACTTCCGCTTTACCATGACCACCAACGGTATGCTGATCGATGACGATGTGATCGATTTCTGCAACAAGGAGTGCCACAATGTGGTGCTGAGTCTGGATGGCCGCAAAGAGGTCAACGACCGCTTCCGCAAGGACTATGCAGGCCATGGCAGCTACGATACCATCGTGCCCAAGTTCCAGGAGTTCGTGAAGAAGCGCGGCGACAAGAACTACTACATGCGCGGCACCTACACCCACTATAACACCGACTTCACCAACGATATCTTCCACATGGCCGACCTTGGCTTTACTGAGCTGAGCATGGAGCCTGTGGTGTCTAAGCCCGGCGACCCCAGTGCCCTGACCGAGGAAGATCTGCCCATCCTGAAGGAACAGTACGAGATCCTTGCCAAGGAAATGATCAAGCGCAACCGCGAGGGCCGCGGCTTTACCTTCTACCACTACATGATTGACCTCACCGGCGGCCCCTGCATCTACAAGCGCATTTCCGGCTGTGGCTCCGGCACGGAGTACATGGCTGTTACTCCTTGGGGCGATCTGTACCCCTGCCACCAGTTTGTGGGCGACCCCAAGTACCTGATGGGCGATATCTGGAAGGGCGTTACGAACACTGCCGTGCGCGATGAGTTCAAGCACTGCAACGCCTATGCCCGCAAGGAGTGCCAGAACTGCTGGGCAAAGCTGTACTGCTCCGGCGGCTGTGCAGCAAACTCCTACCACGCTACCGGCAACATTACCGGTGTATATGAGTACGGCTGCGAGCTGTTCAAAAAGCGAATGGAATGCGCTATCATGATCAAGGTCGCTGAGAATCAGGAACTTGCCGCCAAGGGCATCGAGGTGCCTATTGAGCTGGGTTCCACCTGTAACGCCTGTGCTGATGGCGAAGCTGCGAATGAGCACGACCACGCCTATTGTGGATTTTGTGCGCCGTTACGCACAGTCCGGCACCTCGCGGCTGCATATGCCCGGCCACAAGGGCCAGAGCCTTTTAGGCTTTGAGCGTGGGACATTACCGAAATAAAGGGTGCGGATGAACTGTATGGGGCTGACGGCATCATTGCCCAGAGCGAAGCCAACGCTACCCGGCTGTTCGGCACGGTGCATACCTATTACAGCACAGAGGCTCGTCCCAGTGCATCCGTGCAATGCTGTGCCTTGCACTGCAGGCTGCGCCCGCAGCCGGACAGCGCCCGGTCCTGCTGGCAGCGCGCAACGCTCACAAAGCGCTGTTGTATGCGGCGGCGCTGCTGGATTTTGATATCCAGTGGCTCTGGCCTGCGCCGCAGGATGCCGGTGCACTTTGCAGCTGCCCGGTGTCAGCTGCAAAGCTGACAGGTGCTCTGCAGGGTTTGGCACAGCAGGGCAAAAGGCCCTTTGGCGTCTACATCACCAGTCCGGATTATCTCGGCGGTGTGCAGGATATTGCAGCACTGGCCGAAGTGTGCAAGGATTTTGGCGTTCCGCTTCTGGTGGATAATGCCACGGTGCTTACCTGCGTTTTCTGCCGCAGGGCGGTCAGCATCCTATTGCGCTGGGCGCGGCCATGTGCTGCGACTCCGGCCATAAAACGCTGCCCGTTGTCACTGGCGGCGCATACCTGCATCTGGGCAAAAATGCCCCCATTCAGGACGAAGCCGCTGTGCGCAATGCACTGGCATTGTTTGGTTCCACCAGTCCGTCTTACCTGATCTTGCAGTCGCTGGACAAATGCAATCAGGTTCTGTCGGAGGGTTATCCGCTGCGGCTTTTGCAGTGCTGCGGATATTTGACCCGCCTGCGCCGGGAGCTGAACGAAGCCGCTGCGGCAAAACACTGCCCGGGGCCGCTGGCACTGGAAAGCGAACCTCTCAAGGTCACGCTGGATGCTGCTACACTGGGCATGACCGGCACAGAGCTTGCAGAAGCGCTGCGCAGCGCAAAGGTCGAGTGCGAATATGCGACCCGCGCTATGTTGTGCTGATGTTCACCCCGGCAAATCCGCCGCAGGATTTTGAACGGCTGACTTCTGCTGTTCTCCACATTGTGGAAAACCTTACAGGACCGTTCCCGCTCCCGGAAAAAAACGATCGTGAGCTTTTGGAGCTGGAACACGAATTGCACACCTGCTGCAGCATCCGGCAGGCCGTGTTTGCCCCGCAGGAGCAGGTGCCCACAGAGCAGGCGGTGGGGCGTATCTGCGCTATGCCGACGGTTTCCTGCCCGCCTGCGATCCCCATTGTGGTCAGCGGCGAGAAGATCACACCGGCTGCCGTCCGGCTGATGCAGAAATACCATGTAATGCAGGCGGCTGTCCTGCGCAAAACGATCTGATTGTTTCAAAAGGCCCAAAGGCATCGTGCGTTTTGCACGGTGCCTTTTTTGCGCGCATATCCTGCAAAGCATGTGCATACCTTTCCAGTAGAGACGGACAGGGAAAGGAGCACACTGCATGGAACTGAAGATCTTTCGGGATACGCTGCCGCAGGCAGGCACGAGCTGCACCGTCAAGGCAGAACTTCCGCTGGAAACCGAGATCCTGATTTCAGATTATCTTCCGCCGGTGTTCAAGCTGGTCAAATGCTTTGCAAAACCGGTGGTGCTGCAAAAGCAGCTGCAGCCCGGGCGGCTTACATTGGAAGGCTATCTGCGCTGCACTGTGTTTTATCAGGGCGAGGACGGGGCCGGGCTTTGCCAGACCGAGCAGAAGCTGCCGTTTACAAAGCAGCTGGAGGTGCCGGAATTCTCCTTCACCAGCTGGATGGCCATGGTAGAAGGGCAGACCGAATACCTCAACTGCCGGGCGGTAAACCCGCACCGCATCGAGGTGCGCGGAGCCTATGGTCTTGTGGTTACTATCCATACACAGGATAAACAGGAACTGATCACGGCGCTGGCCGATGGCGGCATTGAACAGAAATTGCAGACGCTGAACGGCGTGCGCAGCACCGCGGTGCTGGAAAAGCTGGTCACTGTGGAAGGGGAGCTTGTGTTTGCAAAGCCGCCCGCAGCCATTCTGGATATTACCGGTAGCGCCGCCGTGCGGGAGGTAAAGCTGCTGGCGGGCAAGGCAGTGGTCAAGGGCGAGGTACGTGCAATGCGCCTGGCGTGCGGAAGGCGAAAGCAGCCTGCAAAGTCAGGCGGCATCCCTGCCGTTCAATCAGGTGGTGGATCTGGAAGGCGTAGCAGAGGACTGCAGATGCATGTGCGTGCTGGAGCCGGTGGGCTTTGCCCTTGCGGAGGGCGAACAGGAAGCCAGCGGCCAACTGACAGCCAGCGTGATGATGCATTTGCACGCATGGCGGCCCTGCCAGCTGCAATACGTAGCGGATGCCTTTTCTACGCAGTTTGAAACCGCCGTCACGCCGCAGGAATTGGCAGCAGAAGATCTTGCCTGTATGCTGAACGAGACAGCATCTTCCACGGTCTCCGGGCCGCTGCCAGATGCGGATGCTCAGCTGCGCGCCTGCTTTGTGTCTTATGGACCGGCGCAGGTAACACCTTACCGCGACGGCTGGGCCTTTACGGTGCGTGCCGTTGCTACCGCCTTTGCCGAGAACAGTCTTGCTGAGCTGGAAAGCTACGAAAAAACACTGGAGCTTGTCTTTCCGCTTGCAGTAGAAGCTCCGCCGGGTGCACAGTTCAGCCCGGAATGCTGGCTGAGCACCGAGAACATCCAGTGCAGCTGCACTGGTGGCACATTGGAAGTGACGGTCACCGCCCGTGCCGAAGGAGCCATCCTCTGCCGGAGCACACATTCGGGCATCGGCAGCATTGAGCTGGGCGAACCGCTGACGACTCCGGACCCGGAGATCGCACTGCGCATCTACTATGCACAGGCAGGGGAGGAGTTGTTCGGCATTGCCAGACGGTTCCATGTGTCACCGGCACAGATCCTGACGGCAAATGGGCTGGAAGCCGGTACGCAGGTCCTGCCGCAGGCGATGCATTTTCTGGTGCCGGGCGCATAAATCGACGAAGAACGCTGCCTTTTCAGGCGGCGTTTTCCTTTTGTGCCGAAAAGAAAGTGAAAAAGCCCTTCCTTCTCTGTGTGCGGGAGAGTATAATAAAAAGCGGTGTTTGAAATAGGAAAGGAGTAAAAAAACAAAGATGAATTCCAAAAGTAAGCTCCTTGCCCCGGAGCTTGTCAATGCAGAAAGGCCGGTTTGGGCTTTCAGCAAAAAGATTTTCTGTGAGGGCATGCGGGATGGCGTTCCCATTGCGCTGGGCTATTTTGCTGTTTCCTTCTCGCTGGGCATTGCGGCCCGCCGGGCAGGTTTTACCCCGTTTCAGGGCTTTCTGGTCAGCCTGCTGAACAACGCTTCGGCAGGCGAATACGCTGCATTTGCCATCATCATGGCCAATGCGACCTATCTGGAAGTGGCCATCATCACACTGATCGCCAATGCGCGCTATCTGCTCATGAGCTGCGCACTGGCCCAGCGCTTTGCGCCGGGCACACCCTTCTGGCACAGGCTGCTCATCGGTTATGATGTGACAGACGAGCTTTTTGGCATCACCATTGCACGGCCCGGCAGCCTGAACCCATATTATACCTACGGTGCCATTCTGCTGGCGGCACCGGCTTGGGCCATCGGTACAGCGTTGGGCATCATTGCGGGCAATCTGCTGCCGCTGCGGGCTGTCAGTGCGCTGAGCGTTGCCCTTTACGGCATGTTCCTTGCCATCATCATCCTCCGGCGCGTAAGAGCAGGGTGGTAGCTGCACTTGTTGCCATCAGCTTTGCACTGAGCTTTGTGTGCAATTACCTGCCGGGTATCTCCGCTCTTTCGGAGGCACGCGCACCATTTTGCTCACAGTGCTCATTTCCAGCGCTGCAGCGGTTCTTTCCGGTAAATCCAGAAGAGCAGGAGGAAGAGCATGACGCATAATCATTACATTTACATTGCAGTGATGGCGCTGGTATCCTATGCCATCCGCATCCTTCCGCTCACACTGATCCGCAAGCCCATCAAAAATCGCTTCATTCAGTCGTTTCTGTATTATGTGCCCTATGTGACGCTGGCGGTCATGACCTTCCCGGCCATTGTCAACGCGACCCAGAGCCCGGCTGCCGGAGCCATGGCGCTGGTGGTAGGCATTGCAGCTGCTTGGTTCGGCGCAAGCCTGTTTCAGGTATCTGTGGCCTGCTGTGCCGTCGTGTTCGTGCTGGAACTGTTCCTTTAAAATTTTTGTGCCCGGCAGGCTGTCATGCTGCTGGGCACTTCTTCATTGCCCTGCAGGAGGAAATTATCATGAAAAAATTCTTATCACAGGTGCAGGCGGCTTTGTCGGCTCCCGCATTTTGCAGCAATGGCAGGGAAAGTACGAGCTTTGCGCCCTTCCAAAAGGCTTTTTCTGTACAGCCGATGAAGCTCTCACCCGTGCGCAGGTGGAAGCTTTGCATCCGGATGTGATCCTGCACACCGCCGCTCTTTCCGATACCAGTTACTGTGCGCAGCATCCGGCAGAAGCTTACCGTGCCAATGTGGAGCTGCCAGTCTGGCTGGCACGGGCTGCGCAGCAGACGAAGGCAAAGCTGGTGGCATTCAGCTCGGATCAGGTCTATGCTGGTGTGCAGCAGCAGGGGCCGCTGCCGGAAACACTGGCCCTGCATCCCGCAAACATTTACGGCCAATACAAGCTGAAAGCAGAGCAGCGTGTGCTGGAGCTCTGCCCGGACTCGGTCCATCTGCGTGCCAGTTGGATGTATGACCTGCCCGGCTATGGGCTGCCCATCCGGGGCAATCTTCCGCTGAATCTTCTGCGTGCCGCGCTGAAGGGAGAGGCTCTGCGCTTCTCCCGGAACGACCACCGCGGCGTGACCTATGTGCGGCAGGTGATCGAAAATCTGGAGCCTGCCATGCGCTGCCCGGCGGTGTATACAATTTTGGCAGCGGCAATGCCGAAAACATGGTATGCACCGCCCGGCAGTTTGCCGAAACGCTGGGAATCGCTGTGCAGATCGAGGAAGAAAGCTGGGGCCGGAACCTTGTGATGGACACCACAAAACTGGAACGCTTCGGCATCCGGTTCGACACCACTCATCAGGGCATCCAGCGCTGTTTCAAAGATTACGGGCTGAGAACGCTGTAAAATTTCCATATCGCACAAAAATCAAATAAAACAAACAAAAAGCAGGAGTTCTGCGCGAAATTCTTCCGACCAAAGCGGAAAAAACGCACAAAGCGCCCTGCTTTTTGTGTTTCTCAGCGGGAAACAGCCGTTCACGAAAAAGTCATACTTAATTTACAAGGATACGCAGTTTTGCTATAATAAATCCGCTTTTTTGGTAAAGCAGTCGAAAAGAATGATTTTTGTCAAGATTTGAGGAGAGTGGAACATTTGAAGGAAGTCAAGCTCGAAGAGTCGGCGTATCAGTCGACGCAAAAATGTCCCTGAAACAGGCGATCCCGCTGGGTCTGCAGCATGTCTGCGCCATGTTTGTGGGCAACCTGACCCCGCTGCTGATCATCACCAGTGCCTGCGGCATTGCGGGTGGTGAGTTCGCAGATCTGCAGGTCACACTGCTGCAGAGTGCCATGTTTGTGGCCGGCGTAGTCACGCTGGTACAGCTGTTCACCATCGGCCCCGTGGGCGGTAGTGTGCCCATCATCATGGGCACCAGTTCCGGTTTTATCGGCGTGTTCAACAGTGTTGTCGGCAGCATGGGCGGCGGTGTGCTGGCCTATGGTGCCATTATGGGTGCATCCATCATCGGCGGCATCTTTGAAAGCGTGCTGGGCTTCTTCCTCAAGCCTCTGCGCAAGTTTTTCCCGCCGGTCGTCACCGGTACGGTTGTACTTTCCATCGGTCTTTCGCTGATCTCGGTGGGCATCAATTCCTTTGGCGGCGGCAACAGCGCAAAAGACTTTGGCTCCATGGAAATCTTCTGCTTGCCCTGTTCGTATTGGTGGTCATTCTGATCTTCAAGCACTGGACCACGGGCTTCCTCAGCTCTTCCGCGATCCTGATCGGCATTCTGGCCGGTTACGTTGCGGCCTTTGTCATGGGTCTGGTGCTGCCCACCACCGGTGTCACTGCCGATGGTGTAGAGTTTACCAAGCATGGGTGCTCAACTGGAATAAGGTGGCACAGGCCTCTTGGTTTGCCATTCCCAAGCTGATGCCGGTCAAGATCGTGTTTGATATGCGCGCTATTATGCCGGTGATGATCATGTTCGTTGTTACCGCTGTTGAGACCGTGGGTGATATCTCCGGTGTCATGGAGGGCGGCATGAATCGTGAGCCCACCGATAAAGAGCTGTCCGGCGGTGTGATCTGTGACGGTCTGGGCTCCTCCTTTGCGGCTCTGTTCGGTGTACTGCCCAACACTTCCTTCAGCCAGAACGTGGGTCTGGTGGCCATGACCAAAGTGGTCAACCGCATGGCTCTGGCCTCCGGTGCCATCTTCCTGATCCTGTGCGGCCTGATCCCCAAGCTCGGCGCACTGATCTCCATTATGCCGCAGGCCGTTCTGGGCGGTGCTGCCGTTATGATGTTCTCTTCCATCGTGGTCAGCGGCATCCAGCTCATCACCAAGGAAAAGATGACCCGCGTCAGCTTACCATCGTCTCGGTGGCTCTGGGTGTTGGCTACGGCATGGGTGCCAACAGCGGTATTCTGGCACAGGCTCCGCACGCTTACAGCTGATCTGCGGCGAGTCCGGCATCGTTCCGGCTGCGTTCGTGGCGATCCTGCTGAATGTGCTGCTGCCGAAGGATGACAAGGCAGTATAAAGCTCAAAGCTTCTGCCGGGCCAGTGCTTCCAATTGCGCCAGTGCTTCGGGCGTGTCGGCGTCGGCCAATTCATTCCGATCCGCAATGTAAACGGTGTGAACATGCGCGGGATATTTCCGAAGCAGAACACTTCCGCCCATGCCCTGCGGCAAGGTGAGCAGTTCCTGAAAAAGTCCTTTTTCAAACAGAACGGGACTTCCAGTAAGGGGAGACGGGTCGTTACGGACCCGGAATCCCAGACGGAAGATCTCCCGTTCTGTTTCTTTTTGCCGTTCCAGCCGAGTCCTTTGATCCCATCCGGAGATGCCTGCCATGGCTTCCACTGTCTCGCGGCACAAAAGCGGTTGGTCTCCCGGCAGGAACATGCAGCCAAAAAGCTCCGGAACCTGTTCCAGCAGCGCAGAAAGCCCCAGCCGCACCGTATCGTTTCGACCAGGCAGATCATGCAGCAGCACCGGAACATTGCGGGAGCGGCAAAGCTGCGCAACTTCGTCCGAACGTGTCACCACGATGCGGGCCGAAAGCTTTGGAGTATCGGTCGCTGCAAATGCGCGGCATAGCATCGGTTCCCCGCAGAACGGCGCAAGGAGTTTGTTGGAGCCGAAGCGCTGGCTCAGACCGGATGCCATGATGACACAGCCCACCGGAAGAAGTTCTTTCATATAGTACCACTCTTTCTGAAACGAATTCACAATAGTATTATATCGAAATCTGTGTTAAAATAAAAGAAAAGAGAAAAAAGAGAGAGGAACCTGCATCTATGATGACGATCCGAGAATATAAGCAGGCCGAAAGTCTGGAAGAAGCGTGGCAGCTGAACCAGAAAAAGGCCAACCGTGTGCTGGGCGGTATGATCTGGCTCAAAATGGAGAACATCAATGTCGGTACAGCCATCGACCTGTCCGGTCTGGGACTGGACACCATAGAGGAGACCGAGGGCAGCTTTTCCATTGGTGCCATGGTTACACTGCGCCAGCTGGAAGAGCACGCCGGTCTTGCTGCGTATACCCATGGCGCAGTAAAGGAAGCGCTGCGGCATATCGTGGGCGTGCAGCTGCGCAATCTGGCAACTGTGGGTGGCAGCATCTACAGCCGGTTCGGCTTTTCCGATGTGCTCACGCTGTTTATGGCCATGGACTGTTCGGTAGAGTTGTACAAGGGTGGGATCATATCCCTGCAGGAGTATGCTGAGCGCCTTATGATCGGGACATCCTTGTGCGGCTGATCGTTAAAAAGGAAAAAGCAGAATTTTTCTATCAGTCCGTGCGCAACAGCCAGACTGATATCCCGGTGCTTACCTGCGCTGCCGCCCGTCTGGAAAACGGCAGCTATCGCATTGCGATCGGTGCGCGGCCGCTCAAGGCTGTGCTGTTTGAGCTGCCGGCAAAGGCGGGTGTTTCTGCGCAGGAACTGGCGCAGAACTTGCCGATGAAGTAAAGCAAAAAATTGTCATTGGCTCCAATATGCGCGGCAATGCCGAGTACCGCTGCCATCTGGCAGGCGTTCTGACAAAGCGTGCTGTTCTGGAACTGGAAGCACGCACGGCAAAGGAGGAAAATTAAATGCAGATCACTCTTACATTGAACGGCATCAAGGTCACAGAGGATGTGGCTGCAGATATGCTGCTGATCGATTTTGTACGTGCCCACGGCTGCAAGAGCGTCAAGCGCGGCTGTGAGACCTCCAACTGTGGTCTGTGCACGGTGTTTCTGGACGAGAAACCGGTGCTGTCCTGCTCGGTACTGGCAGCGCGTGCCAGCGGCCACAGCATTACCACACTGGAAGGCCTGCAGGAAGAAGCCGCGGAGTTCGGCGGCTTTATCGCGGATCAGGGTGCAGAGCAGTGTGGCTTCTGCAACCCGGGCTTTATCATGAACGCGCTGGCCCTCTTCCGCGAGAATCCGTACCCCAGTGAGGAAGAAGTGAAGGAATATCTCTCCGGCAACCTCTGCCGCTGCTCTGGCTATGAGGGCCAGCTGCGCGGCATCATGAACTTTCTGGCATGGAAAAAGCAGAAGGAGGCCGCAGAATGAGTACCATCAACAAGCCTTTCCGTAAAAAGGATGCCATGCAGCTGGTCACCGGCCAGCCCGTCTATATGGACGATGTGATCCCGCAGGACTGCCTGATCGTAAAGCTGCTGCGCTCTCCGCACGCAAATGCCATCGTCAAAACTATCAATACGGCTGTAGCAAAAAAGGTGCCCGGCATCGAGGCGATCTTTACATGGAGGATGTGCCGCAGGATGCGCCGCGCTACACGCAGGCTGGCCAGACCTATCCGGAAGCCAGTCCGCGTGACCGCCTGCTCATTGACCGCCATGTGCGCTTTGTGGGCGATGTGGTGGCCATTGTGGCCGGTAAGGACGAAAAGTGCGTGGATAAGGCTCTCAAGCTCATCAAGGTGGAATATGAGGTTTTGGAAGCAGTGCTGGACTATCACACTGCCAAGGACAACCCCATTCTGGTGCATCCGGAGGACAACTGGGCCAGTCTGTGTCCGGTGGGAGCCGACAACAAACGCAACCTCTGCGCCCACGATGAGAGTGGCTCCGGCGATATCGATGCAGTGCTTGCAGCCAGCGATATAGTCATTGACCACATTTACCACACCAAAGCCTGCCAGCAGGCCATGATGGAGACCTTCCGCACCTACTGCTCCATTGATACCTATGGGCGGCTGAATGTGCTCAGCTCCACGCAGATCGTGTTCCATGCACGGCGCAATATTGCGAACGCACTGCATATTCCCAAATCTATGGTGCGCGTGGCAAAGCCCCGCATCGGCGGCGGATTTGGTGCTAAGCAGACGGCGGTCAGTGAGGTGTATCCGGCTTTTGTGACTTGGAAGACCAAAAAGCCTCCAAGATCATTTTCAGTCGTGTGGAAAGCCAGATCGCATCCTCGCCGCGTCACGAAATGGAGATCCATGTGCGGCTGGGTGCTACGAAGGACGGCGTTGTGAAGGGCATTGATCTGTACACCCTTTCCAATACCGGTGCTTACGGTGAGCATGGCCCTACGACCGTGGGCCTTTCCGGTCACAAGTCCATCCCGCTGTACGGCAAGGCAGAAGCCTTCCGCTTTATCAGTGATGTGGTGTATACGAACCACATGTCTGCCGGTGCTTACCGCGGTTACGGCGCAACGCAGGGACTGTTTGCCGTAGAATCTGCTGTCAATGAACTGGCTCATAAGCTGAATATGGACCCCTTTGAGCTGCGGCTGAAAAACGCCGTACAGGAGGGCGATGTGATGCCCGCCTACTATGGGGCTGTCAACACCAGCTGCGCGCTGGACCGCTGCCTTGTCAAGGTGCGGGATATGATCGACTGGGAGCACAAATACCCTGCCCGTGATATGGGCAACAGCAAGGTGCGCGCTGTCGGTATGGGCATGGCGATGCAGGGCTCCGGCATTTCCGGCATGGATGTGGCAGTGCCACCCTGAAACTGAATGACGACGGCTTCTATACCTGATGATCGGTGCGGCCGACATGGGCACCGGCTGTGACACTACACTGGCGCAGATCGCTGCCGAGGTTCTGGACTGCCCGCTGGACAATATCACGGTCTTCGGAGCTGATACGGATACCTCGCCCTATGACTCCGGCTCCTATGCGTCTAGTACCACTTACGTTACCGGCAAGGCCACCGAAAAGTGTGCCATGAAGCTGCGCGGCCAGATCTGCAAGCTGGGCGCAGAGCTGCTGGAATGCACCGAGGACGAGGTGGAATTTGATGGAAAAGATGTTTTCAAGAGCAAAGATCCCACACAGAAAAAGTCTCTGAGCGAGATCGCGTATGCTTCTCAGTTCGGCCACATGGTTCCGCTGGAAGCCACCGAAACACATACTTCGCCTTTGTCGCCGCCGCCGTTCATGGTTGGTGCTGCTGAGGTGGAAGTGGATACTGAGACCGGCGAGGTAAAGCTGCTGGAGTTTGATGCCTGTGTGGACTGCGGCACGCCCATCAACCCGAACCTGACCCGTGTGCAGGCTGAGGGCGGTCTGCTGCAGGGCATCGGCATGACTCTGACCGAAAACATCACCTACGATAAAAATGGCTACCCGGAAGAGAATTCTCTGTTCCAGTACAAAATTCCGGCCCGCACCGATGTGGGCAAGATCAAGGTTGAATTCGAGAGCAGCTATGAACCCAACGGACCCTTTGGCGCAAAGTCCATCGGCGAGGTGGTCATCAACACGCCGCTGCCTGCCATTTCTGATGCGATCTATAACGCTATCGGCACCCGGTTCTATGAGCTGCCCATCACACCGGAAAAAATCGCCATGGCAGTTGCAGAAAAGCAGAAATGATCGACGAAAAAATTTTTCCGTTTCTTGCGGA
>ENA-OQAS01000195-OQAS01000195.1-human-gut-metagenome-genome-assembly--contig:-NODE-195-length-32255-cov-7.261734_pt1 | contig 32255 bp, 51 predicted proteins | sample MGYA00242733_ERZ504523 | MGnify/ENA primary metagenome ERZ504523 (study PRJEB26092, sample SAMD00036239) | human gut metagenome | host: Homo sapiens | study: EMG produced TPA metagenomics assembly of...
GCCGCTTGTGTGCCCGGGGGTTATTGTGTTTTTGGGGTGTCCATTATTCGCATAGCGCGTGCATGGTTGCACCGTTATACTTTTATCACTCCCCGAAATCAGACCCATGGCCTTGTGCCACTCAGCGGGGAGCAGGCAATAATCCGCACCGGTAATGTCCGTACGCCGGTCTACCCACACCAGTTCGTCGATCTCCTCCGCCTGGTAGCGCAGAGTGGTCAGGGGAACAGTGGGATTCAGCAGATACACCGGCAGTGCTCGTTGCTGACAAAGCGGCCGTGACCAAAGTCTGCATCCACCTCTAACTTTTGGGTAAACAGGTAGCGCAGGTCATCGGCGCCGGCGGCCAGGTTCAGCTCCTCTTGCAGTTCTCGCCGGGCGGCGGTCAGGTAGTCCTCGCCGGCGTCCACATGGCCGGTGCAGGCCAGATCCAGCTTGCCGGGAAAAGACTCTTTGTCCCACTTTCGTCGTTGAAGCAGTACCCGGTCACCCTGTATCACGAAGATATGCACGCTGGGGTGCCAGTCCCCGTCCCGGTGAACGGCGTTTCGCTCTTTGGTGATCCCAAGGGGTTCCCCGGTGGGGGACAGCAGGTCAAAATACTCGGCCATATCAGTTTTGTTTCCTTACAATGCCGTACTCGCCTACATCGGGACGGAAGTATTTGCACCCGGCGGAGGTGTCACTCTCCAGCATGCGGGCGTACTCGTCCTCGTCCAGCATCAGGTCGCAGAAGCCTCTTCGGCGTCCTCGCCCTCGCCGTCGCACACAAAGTACCAGCAGTTCTCACACAGTCTGTCCATATCAGTTCAGGGGCGACTGGTCCGGGCCGCCAACGGTCACTGTGTCTTTGTTCAGCCGCATAATGGGGATCATCAGCCCGGGTACGCCGCAGTGGCCGGCCATTTGGCTGACGATCTGGCGCAGGAAGGGATAGATCTGGTCAAAGGACTGGGTGTGAATGTCCGCCTTGTCATCCCCTTCATCATAGGTGAACTCCGCCACCATGTCAATCTGCACCTCAAAGGGGTTCATATTCCCGTCGGTAATGCGAAAGGACAGGATCCCCACGCACTTGTGCACATCGTCCATGTAGTTTACATTGTATTTTACTTGGTTTTGCAGCTGCAATTCGGTGCCGTTTGCTACGGTATTTTCCATGTGCAGCTTGTTCACCTTGTAGCCTTGTATTTGTACCATACTTTTACTCCTTTATTTTACCAGCCGCACATGGCGCAGCTTTAGGTCGTCCTCTGCCGGGTCGGCGGCATGGCCGGTTAGGCGTATCAGCTCCAGATTGTCCACATAGGCGGCGTCTACCGCGCAGCTGTAATCCGGGCACAGGTTGCCCCAGTCGGTTTTGGTTTTTTCAATGGTAATGTCCTTGGCGTGGCGTAGGAAGAAGGCGGCGTTTTGGTACTTTTCCACCCCGTAGTCCAAGCAGGGGCGCAGGTCATACAGCCCGCAGGGCCACTTGCTGGTTTTGGTCAGGGTAATGCGGCAGTTCTCAAAGCGCACATCTTCAATGGGGTTCTCCGCTGTGCCGTGAAGGAGCACGCCATTCTCGCCCTTGGCGGTAATGTTAAAGAAACGAACGTTCTTTACCTTACCGCAGCGGGTATTCTGGTCCCGGTCAAAGGCGGTGATGGTGATGGGCTCAGCCGTGCCCCACCAGTCTGGGCAAAAACGCCGGGTCTCTATGATAATATTGGAATAGCTAACATTCTCTACCGAGCCGCCGTCCCGAATTTGAATGGACAGCCCCCGGTTGCTGCGGGAGATCACGCAGTTTTGTACCAACACATTGCGAAAATCGCCCACTCCTTCGGTGCCGATCTTAATGGCAGCGGAGGTAGATACCAGGGTGCAGCCGTCAATGATGATATTTTCGCAGGGGCCGTACTCGGCGTTGCCCTTGCTGGCCTTAAGGCAAATGCAGTCATCGGCACACTCCACATGGCAGCCCAAAATGCGCACATTGGAGCAGTGGTCCGGGTCAATGCCGTCGCTGTTGGCCACATCCAGATCATTGAGAATGCGAATACGGTCAATAAGCACATCGTCGCACCCGGCCGGGTGCAGGGTCCAGAACGGTGCGTCCACAATGGTAATGTTCTTAAAGGTGATATGGTTGGACTTCTCCACATAGATCACCGTAGGACGGGGGTAGAAGTCGCCGGTCACATAGTATTGATCCTTGCGCTGCACAAAGGCATGGCCGTTGGCGTCAATGGTGCCCTCCCCGCTGATGGTGCAGCCGTCTGCCTCATAGCCGTAGAGAAAGACAAAGCTGGGCTTGCCGGTGACCGGGTTGCCGATCAACGCCGTTTTGGGGTCGTTGATGAGCTTGTTGGGGCGGATATAGCCGTCAATATTGCCGGTGGCTTTCAGCCGAGCGCCTTTTTGAATATGCAGGTCCACATTGGATCGCAGGCGAATGGAGTCGCTGTAAAACACATAGCCGCTTTGCAGCACCACCCGGCCGCCGCCGTTTTTGGCGCAGTCGTCAATGGCGTGCTGAATGGCAAAGGCGTCGTTGGTGGCGCCGTCGCCGACGGCACCGTACTGGAGAACATTGTATTCCTTCAACTTTTTTGCTCCTTATAACAGAATATCTATTTTATCTAATATAGCATATTTTATACGCCATTTCAACTCATTGACAAAAGACAGTAAGTATGGTATAGTTACAACGCAAACTGCCGTCACATTCCTCAGTCCAACGGAATGGAGGACGGTTCTTTTTATGCCTGTCGGCAAGTGAGATAAACGAGGTGCAAAAACAGATGAAGTATGATGTAGTCATCGTAGGCGCCGGCCCTGCCGGGATCTTTACCGCTATTGAGATGCTGCGCCACGGCAGCAAAAAAAAGATCTTGATTATTGAGAAAGGCAAGGCCATTGAGAACCGTGCCTGCCCTAAGACCAAGACGAAAAAATGTATGAATTGCCAGCCTACTGCCACATTACCACCGGCTTTTCCGGCGCAGGCGCCTTCTCGGACGGCAAGCTGTCCCTGAGCTATGAGGTAGGCGGCGATCTGCCCTCCTGATCGGTGCGGACCTGGCGCAGGATACCATTGATTATACGGACAAGATCTACCTGGAGTTTGGTGCAGATACCCACATCGAGGGTCTGGAGAATACGGACGAAGTGAAGGCCATTCGCAAGCGGGCCATTCAGGCCGGGCTGAAGCTGGTGGATTGCCCCATTCGCCACCTTGGCACGGAAAAGGCAAGAGAGATCTACTACGCCATGGAGCAGTATTTGCTGGAGAATGGGGTAGAGATCATCTTTGGCGTGGAGTGCAACAATATTATCCTCTCCGGCACCAAGTGCGAGGGCGTGATCCTGACGGAAAACGGCACCCAGCGGGAGATCCGGGCGGATCATACCATTGTGGCCACCGGCCGTCGCGGTGCTGAGTGGCTGGAGAAGATCTGTGCCGAGCACAACATTGCCCATCAGCCGGGCACCGTAGATATCGGTGTGCGCGTGGAGTGCCGCAATGAGGTGATGGAAAAGGTCAACGAGGCCCTGTACGAAAGCAAACTCATCGGCTATCCCAAGCCCTTTAAGAACAAGGTGCGCACCTTCTGCCAGAACCCCGGCGGCTTTGTGGCCCAGGAGAATTATGACAACGACCTGGCGGTGGTCAACGGCCATTCCTATAAGGAATTGAAGTCGGACAATACCAACTTGGCGATCCTGTGCTCCCACAATTTCAGCTATCCCTTTAACCAGCCCATTGCCTATGCGCAAAAGGTGGGCGAGCTGACCAATATGCTGGCAGCGGGTCACATTTTGGTGCAGCGCTTTGGCGATATCCTGGACGGCAAGCGTACCTGGGAAAAGGAGTTGGCCCAGTCCAATGTGCGCCCCACTTTGCCGGACGCTGTGGCCGGCGACATTACCGCCGCCATGCCTTACCGGGCCATGACCAATATTATCAACTTTATCCAGGCGATGGACCATGTGGTGCCGGGCTTTGCCTCTTATGAAACGCTGCTGTATTCCCCGGAGTTGAAGTTCTATTCCAACCGGATTAAGATGGACACGGACTTTAACACCAGCGTAGAGGGCCTGCACTGCCTGGGCGACTCCAGCGGCTGGACCGCGGGTTGATGATGGCTTCTGTTATGGGCGTCATTATGGGCCGCAAACTGCTGTAAACGAAAAGAATTCCCTGCAAAAACAAACCTTTTTGCAGGGTTTCGTTGCTTTTCTTTATGGAATTTAGTATAATACATCTGTATGGTCTGCGGGGGCACTTTGGAGTGAAAGAGGTACACCACTATGATTAGAGCGATCGTTGGCGCCAACTGGGGCGACGAGGGCAAGGGCAAGATCACGGATATGTTTGCTGCCAAGAGCGATATTGTTATTCGCTTTCAGGGCGGCGCAAATGCAGGACACACCATCATTAACGAGCATGGGCGCTTTGCATTCCACCTGATGCCCTCCGGCGTGTGCTACGACCACACCACCTGCATCATCGGCAACGGCGTGGCGCTGGATATTAACAAGTTTATAACGGAGCTGGAGGATGTAAAGGCTGCCGGGCTGAACCCGCACCTGTTGGTCAGCGAGCGCTGCCAGATCCTCATGCCCTATCACATTTTGCTGGATACTTATGAGGAGGAGCGCCTGGGCAAGAACGCCTTTGGCTCCACCAAGAGCGGCATTGCCCCGTTCTTCAGCGACAAGTTCTCCAAGATCGGTATTCAGGTTAACGAGCTGTTTGACGAGGAAGTGCTGCGTGCCAAGCTGGAAAATATCTGCACCTTAAAGAACTTAGTGCTGGAGCATGTGTATCACAAACCGCTGTTGCATGTGGACGATCTGTTCGCCACCTGCATGGAGTATAGAGATAAGATCGCTCCCTATGTGTGCGACACCCACGCCTACCTGCAAAAGGCGGTGCAAGAAGGTAAAAATATTTTGCTGGAGGGCCAGCTGGGCACTTTGAAGGACCCGGATTTCGGCATTTATCCCATGGTTACCTCCTCCTCCACTTTGGCCGGTTACGGTGCCGTCGGCGCCGGGCTGCCGCCCCACAAGATCGAGGATATTGTGGTGGTCACCAAGGCCTACTCCTCCGCCGTTGGCGCCGGGGAATTTGTGTCTGAGATCTTGGATGAGGACAAGGCCCAGGAACTGCGGGTCCACGGCGGCGACAAGGGCGAGTTCGGCGCCACCACCGGCAGACCTCGCCGTGTGGGCTGGTTTGACTGTGTGGCTACCCGCTACGGCGTAGAGTGCCAGGGCGCCACCCAGGTGGTGATGACTGCACTGGACTGCCTGTCTTATTTGGAAGAGATCCCTGTTTGCGTGGGCTATGAGATCGACGGCAAGGTCATTAAGGACTTCCCGGTCACCCATATCCTCAAGGACTGCAAACCGGTGCTGAAGACCTTAAAGGGTTGGCACTGCAACATTCGCGGGATCCAGAATTTTGAGGACCTGCCCCAGGAGGCCAAGGACTATGTAGCCTTCATCGAGCAGGAGATCGGCCATAAGATTACCATGGTATCTAACGGCCCGGAGCGTGAGGCAATCCTGCCCAGAGCATAATATATTGCATGAGACAGCAAACCGGCACCCTTGTGTAAAGGGTGCCGGTTTTTCCGTATTACAAACAAAAAGGCACCGCATTGCAAAATGCGGTGCCTTCTGTATGCCATATTATAACAAATTTGGATTTTGCCGGTGGGGGGTGCGTCCCAGCAGGTAATCGGCGGACACATCGTAATACTCGCACAGGGTCAGCAAGTGGCGCAGAGGCAGGGCATTGGCGCCACGCTCATAGCGGGCGTACATGGTCTGGGAGGTGCCCAGCACCTCTGCCAATTCGGCCTGACTTTTATGCGCCTCTGTACGCAGCCGGCGCAGCAGCTTTGGATAACGCAGGCTCATTTGTTCTGTGCCTTGCTGAGAAAGGCTTGCAACGCCGGGCTTTTGGGATGATTGAACAGATCTTCCGGGGTGCCGCTTTCGGCAATCACACCGTCTGCCATAAAGAGCACCTGGTCCGCCACATGGCGGGCAAATTCCATCTCATGGGTCACCACGATCATGGTGCTGTTGCCGGTTTTTAGGCTGCGGATTACATTCAGCACCTCGCCGGTCAGCTCCGGATCCAGGGCGGAAGTGGGCTCGTCAAAGCACAGAATATCCGGCGACATGGCCAGCGCCCGGGCAATGGCAACCCGCTGCTGCTGCCCGCCGCTAAGCTGGCAGGGATAGCGTCGGCTTTGTCTGCCAGACCCACCCGCTCCAGCAGGCTCTTGGCGTTCTGCTCCAGTGCCTGTTCTTGCGCCTGCTTAAAGGCTTTGGCATTTTGACCGGCTTTTTTGGCGGCTTTCACCTGCTCGTGCAGCGCCAACTTTGGTGCCAGGGTCAGGTTGTCCATCACCTTGTACTGGGGAAACAGGTTGAACTGCTGGAATACCAGGCCAAAGTGCAGGCGATTTTTGCGAATCTCTTTATCGGACAGGGTGTCGGCGTCGTTTGCGTCCAGCAGCGTTTGTCCGTCCACGGCGATGGAGCCGCCGCTGGGGGTCTCCAAAAAGTTCAGGCACCGCAGCAAGGTGGTCTTGCCGCTGCCGGAAGAGCCGATGATCACCAGCACATCGCCCTTTTCCAGCGAAAAATCAATGCCTTTGAGCACCTCGGTATTGCCAAAGCGCTTTTGCAAATTCTTAACTTCTAAAAATGCCATACCATCACCCTTGTAGTAGTCCAGCTTCTTCTCCAGCCGGTTAAAGAGCACCGTTAAAATGCCGCAGAAGATCAGGTAGAACACGCCGGTGTAGAACAGCGGCCACAGCAGGCCGTCCAGCTTCATAAACTTCTCGCCTGCCCAAATAATCTCGTAAACGGAGATGACGCGAGCCAGGGAAGTGTCCTTCACCAGAGTGATGATCTCGTTGCTCATAGGCGGAATGATCCGCTTGACCACCTGCATAAAGACAACTTACGGAAGATCTGGTTGCGGGTCATGCCCAGCACCTGACCGGCCTCGTACTGACCTTGGGAATGGCCTCGATGCCGCCGCGAAAGATCTCAGAAAAATAGCAGGCGTAGTTGATGATAAACGCTACGGATACCGCCACAAAGCGGTCAAACACCGTCCACCCGGCCAGCCAGGTGATGAAAGCGTTCGGATTTTCTAAATTTTGCGCCCAGTTGCCTACCAGTCCCGGGCCGTAATAAACAATAATCATCTGGAGCACCAGGGGCGTACCTCTGATGATCCAGATGAGTGTTTTGCACAGCCACTTTAAGGGACGGAACTTGCTCATGGAGCCAAAGCTGATGATCAGCCCCAGGGGCAGCGCGGCAACCAGCGTGATGCAAAAGAGCTTTAAGGTGGACTCAAAGCCCTCCAGCAGTTGCTGTGTAACTTGCCAGAACATGGTATTCCCTCTCGTGTTTTATGTGTTATTATTTGTTGTCTGCATTTTTGATGAGTACGATCTGGTACTTCTTGGCCAGCTTGTCCAGAGTGCCGTCCTTCATCATACCGGCCATCAGCTCATTGGTTTTGGCGGTCATGTCGGAGCCTTTGCGGAAAGCAATGCCGTACTCCTCAGCCTCCAGCTTGATGCTGTAAGTCAGGTTCTTGTTGCCGGTGCCCTCGCCGGTCATGGCGTTGGCCATGGTCAGATCAATGATGCAGGCGTCTGCAGAGCCGGAGGTCACCTCGGTCAGAGCCAGTGCCTGGCTGTCGGATACCACGGTGTTGGTGAGACCGGCGGCCTGGGCAGCCTTTTCACCGGCGGAACCGCCCTCTACGGCAATGGACTTCAGGTTTTTCAAATCATCGGTGGTCTTGTACTTGCCCACCTCGGACTGCTTCATTACGACCACCTGCGCGTTCTCTGCATAGGCGTTGGTAATGCTGGCGGCCTTTTTGCCTCGTCGGTAATGGTCATACCGTTCCATAGACAGTCCACTGCACCGGAGGACAGCTCGTTATACTTGTTGTTCCAGTTAATCTCTACGAACTGAACCTTCACGCCCAGCTTCTCGCCCAGCGCCTGGGCAAACTCGGTGTCAAAGCCGGTCCACTCGCCATTCTTGTCCTTATAGTTCATGGCTCATACTCGGTCATGCCCACTTTCAGCACACCGGCAGCCTGGATCTTGGCCAGATCGGACTGGGCGGTGGTGTCTTCCTTTTTGTTGTTCTCTTTTTCCTTGTTGCCGGAGCAGGCGGCGAAGCCGGCCACAATGCCGCACACCAGTACCAGGCTCAGCACCAGGGAAAGCACTTTTTTCATCTTGCGCATACGATTTTCTCCTTATAGCCTCTAATGATTTTGCAAAGGACGCAATTTTGTGTAGTAGCAAGGTAGCGATTTACCACGCTAAATTCCTTTGCCGATGTGCGCATTATACCACGATTTATAACAAATGTAAATAGGAAATCCGAACAGAGTGTGAAATTTCTGCCGTTTTTGTTGCCAAAGTCCCGTCGGGGTGGTAAAATAGACCGCAAAGGAGATGTTCGTATGAACTGGAATTTTCACCTGCCGGTGGAGCTGGTTTTCGGCAGCGGCACCCGGCATGAAATCAAGTCGTATATAAAGAAGATTGGCGGCACGCGTGGCGTGCTGGTGTGCGGCAAGAGCTTTTTGCGAAATGGCACCGCAGACGCCTTTTTGCAGGCGGCGGACGGCGCTTTAGTGTCCGTATTCAGCGATATTCGCCCCAATCCCACTACGGAGAATGTGAATGCCTGTGCAGCAGAAATGCGGCGGGTCGGGGCGGACTTTGCGGTGGCGCTGGGCGGCGGCTCGCCCATGGACTGTTGCAAGGCTGCCTGTGCCATTGCTCGGGGGACGGACAATATTGAACCGTACCATAACGGCGACAAGCCGGTGACGGCAGAGGAGGCCATTCCCATGATCGCCTTTGCTACCACCGCCGGTACAGCCTCTGAGGTGACCAATATCAGCGTGCTGACCAATGTGGCAGCCGGGGTGAAAAAACCCATGAACCACCCGGCCATGTACCCAAGATTGCTGTGGTGGACCCGGAGTTGACCTTAACGGTGCCGCCCCAGGTGACTGCCTCTACCGGACTGGATGTGCTGTGCCATGCAGTGGAGAGCTATTGGAGCGTGAACCACCAGCCGGTGTGTTCCGCCTGTTCCGTGCATGCGGCGCGACTGGTGTTTGACTGGCTGGAAAAGGCCTACCGGGACGGCAACGACCTGGAGGCTCGGGAGAAGATGGCGGAGGCGTCTATTGTGGCCGGCGTGGCCTTTAGTCAGCCCCGCACCACCGGCTCCCACGCCTGCTCCTTCCCGCTGACCAATTTGTACGGTATGCCCCACGGCGAAGCCTGCGCCTTTACCCTGGACTACTTTATCCGCTTTAACGCTGCGCACGCAGACGGGGACGGCCGGATTACCGCCCTTGCTCGGGATTGCGGCTTTGACAGCCCGGCAGCCATGGCGGACGCTGTGCACGACATGAAAAACAGAATGGGTATGCGCACCAATCTGTGTGAGCTGGGGGTAGAGAGCGATGCGGAGATCCGCGCCCTGGCCCACCAGAGTATGTCCATGCTGATGACCTTAAACCCGGTGCCTTTGACAGAAGAGGATATTTACAAAATGTTCTGTGCCTTAAAGTAACAGGCATTGACAAACGGCGACGAAACTCTATAATAAAAGAACAGACACAGAAAGGAATTTTAGCGTTATGGTTTATGGCGTTGTATTGGCCGGCGGCGTCGGCTCCCGAATGGGCGGGGACAAGCCCAAGCAGTATTTAACGGTAAAGGACAAGCCCATTATCATTTATACCATCGAGAAGTTTATCTCCGTGCCCCAACTGGAGAAGATTTTGGTGCTGTGCCCCTCCAAGTGGGTGGAGCACACCAAGAATTTGATTGCCAAGCACATTGCGCCCGCAGCGGACCGTGTGGCGGTGATCGAGGGCGGTTCTACCCGTAACGAGACGATTATGAATGCCATTCGCTACATTGAGAACGAGGGCAATTTGAACGACGATACCATTATCGTCACCCACGACAGCGTGCGTCCCTTTGTGACCTATCGGATCATTGAGGAGAACATTGCGGCGGCGGAGCAGTTCGGCGCCTGCGACACGGTGATTCCTGCTACGGACACCATTGTGGAGAGCCGGGACCACCAGGTGATCTCTGCGATTCCGGATCGATCGTCATGTATCAGGGCCAGACCCCCCAGTCCTTCCGGGCCACCAAGCTGAAGAAGCTGTACGAGGCCCTCACCGAGGAGGAGAAGGAAATTCTCACGGACGCTGCCAAAATTTTCGTTATCAAGGGTGAACCGGTGGCGCTGGTGCAGGGCGAGACCTACAATATGAAGATCACTTATCCCTACGATCTGCGGGTGGCAAAATCCCTGTTGGAGGACGAGACCCATGATTAACACCGTCTACCGTTTGGTGGCGCCCCGCCGGTTTGAGATCGCCTTTGAGGACATTGACCTGTTTGGCGACAATGCCATTGTGCGCCCCACCAATCTTTCCATCTGCAACGCAGATATGCGTTATTATCTGGGCACCCGGGACGCCAAGGTGCTGGCCGAGAAGCTGCCTATGGCGCTGATCCATGAGGGCGTGGGCGTAGTTATGCGAGACCCCAGCGGCAAATTCGCTCCCGGCGATCGGGTGGTGATGGTGCCCAATTGTCCCACGGAGACCGATGATTATATCGGCGAGAATTATTTGCGCTCCTCCAAGTTCTGCGGCTCGTCTATGGATGGCTTTTTGCAGGAGTATGTGGAGATTTCGCCTCGGCGGCTGGTGAAGCTGCCCCAGGACATCAATATGAATGTGGCGGCGTTTACGGAGATCGTGTCCGTAGCGGTGCACGCCATTTCTCGGTTTGACAAGATCGCCCATGCCCGGCGGGATGCCATCGGCGTTTGGGGCGACGGCAATTTGGCGTATATTGTCTCGCTGTTTTTGAAAAAGACTTTTCCGGACAGCAAGGTGTATGTGTTTGGCCTGAATGACGATAAGTTGGCGGACTTTACCTTTGCCGACGGGGCGTATAAGACCACGGAGTGCCGGAGGGCTTTACCATGGACCACGCCTTTGAGTGTGTAGGCGGTAACGGCTCTCCCATTGCCATTGAGCAGATCATCGGCTGATCAAGCCGGAGGCCACCCTTTCCATTTTGGGCGTCAGCGAGTACCCGGTGCCCATCAATACCCGCATGATTTTGGAAAAGGGGCTGCGTGTGTTCGGCTCTTCCCGCAGCGGCGTGGCGGATTTTGAAAAGACGGTGCAGATGTACCAGCAGTACCCGGAGATCATTGATTACTTGGGCAACCTGATCAGCTCCGTCAATGTGGTGCGCACCACCACGGACATTAAGCAGGCGTTTGAGAAGGACACGCAAAAGGCCTTTGGCAAAACCATTATGGTTTGGCAGGAATAAATAATTTAGGCGGCGCATCATTTGCGCCGCCTTTTGTTATATACTTTTAATCCCGGCGGGTCAGCCGCGCGCCGGTGAGCATCAGGTGCACCAGCAAAATGACGATTAAGAGCGCCAGTGCCAGCACCGTCAGGAACGGCACGGACACGATCACCAGCCGTGCAGATAGGTGCCCAGGTTCTCCGGGCACACCAGCGGGCCGTTCGCTTTGATCCGGTCCCACTTTTTGGTAATCCCCCGCACAGCGATGATAAAGAACAGCACAAAGCCGATCACAATGGCAATCTTGGCTCGTGCCGCAATGCTGCTTGCTGTGGCGCTGTCACCGGCGGTTTTGGCTCCCAGGGCTGCGCCGGAGATCATGGACAGAGGAAACACAGAGCTCAGGCAGATCAGGAGCGACAGATAGCTCAGCGCCGCATACAACCGGTGGATCACCGGCAGCGCCCGGTTCCAGCGCTGCACCCTGGCTTCTTCCAAGGTGGGCACCTCTGCCTTTTCCATTTTGTTCACCCGATGCAGGTACGCCAAATTGACGATGTTATAGACCACCGTTACCAGCAGCACGGCGGCAATACTGATCAGGGACGCCAGCAGCAGTCCACCGCCAATGCGGCAAAACCGGTCAAAGTCGTAGCTTTGCCCAGCAGGGCGGCCATGGTCTTGTCGATCTTAAAATTTTGGATCACGGAACCAATCACGCCGTAGGCGAATTGGTATAGGCTGTAACCGTTTGGCGCCGTGGCATCCACCCATTGGCTGCCGGTGCGCAGGGTGTGCTGCAAGGCCAAAAGGCCATAGGTGCCTGCTCCGGCCAGTGCGGCGGAGAAGATGAGATTTTGTGTCAGGGCACTGCCCTTGTTGATATAAACCGGCCGTTCCTGACTGTGCAGGACGGCTGTTTGTTCGCTTGCCATAGGGGGTTCTCCTTTGCCTTTTTCTTGCGGATATTTTAGCATTTTTGCCGGGTATCGTCAAGCCGTGGCTTTCGTATATATAGATAGGTATAGAAAGGACTTTGGCCGTTTGGTCAAGTCCTTTGCTTTTGTATATTGCTTTCGATTATCGATTTTAAGCCTCTGCGGCTGCCGATTCGCTTTCAAAAATGGTCTCCCAGTGGGTGTAGTATTCCAACTGCTTGACCAGCTTGCGGGCCTGAATGTAATTGTAGGCTTTCTTATGGAAGCGATCCAGCTCCTTGGACGCCTCCCGCATGGCTTGTGCCTTGGCTTTGGCGGCGGCTTTGGTGCTCTCGTCCATGGCTTTGGCGGTGTTGTACCGATCCATGGTGGGCTCGCTGATCCCGTACAGCTCCTCCACCGTGTGGCTTAGCAGTGCTTTTGCCTTTTCCACCCGGCGCTGCATGGCCGGATCGTCAAAGCGGTTCTTCTCATTCTTGATGATCTGCAAGCCCTTGATCATGCGTTGGATCTGCCGCTTCTTTTTGCCGGTGGCAGCGGGCAGCTGCGCTTCCAGCTCTTCCAGTTGGGTCAGGGCGCCGGTGTAGATCTGCTTGGCCTCCTCCAGCTGACCGGCGGATAGGGCGCCGGTGGCGTAGTCCTCCAAGGCGGCGCGGATCTTCAGCACCCCAATGTGGCCCTCGTGGTCCTCCTCGGTGAGCGTGTACATGGTGATAAAGGGGATCAGCGACAGTACATAGCCCACGATGGCCAGCAGAATCATGCCCTTGGAGATGGGCTCACGGAAGCTGGCTTTGTACAGATCGTCGTAATTGTTGGTCAGGCCATAGGTGTTTTGCATCAGTATGGTGTTGGTCAGGTAGGTGATGCCCATGCCGATAAAGGTGCCGATAAAGGTGACAAACTGCGCCATCAGCCCCTCCAGCCGCTCGCCGGTTTTGTACTGCTGGTAGTCCAGCACATCGGCGTTCATGGCGCCGTCGGTGATCAGGGTAAAGGTGGTAAAGAACCCTCGCAGCCAGGTAAAGGCAAACAGCACCCAAATCTGCTTGATAAAGAGGAACATGCCGATCATGCTCACCGTGGTGCCCAGGATATAAATGATAAAGAGATTGCGCTTGCCCACCTTGCGGATCAGCAGCGGCGCCAGCAGCATAGCCGGGGTGGCTGCCGCACCCAGAATGGTGGTCAGGGTGCCGTTGAGTACGCCCTGCTGCTGGGTGCTTAGCCCCAGCACATCTTTAATGCCGTAGTAGAAGTACCAGGTGGTCACGCTGCCCACGCCCCCTTGCAGCAGAATCAGCCAGCCGGTAATGGAGCGGGCCCACTGGTATTTGTTTTGGATCCCGGCGCCGATCCCCTTAAAAACGGCACCTTGGCGTGTAGTCCTTGGCAACGATAATCCGCTCCTTGGTGCGGTGTAGCTGAACAGACCGATCAGCGCACCGCCGATGCCAAAGATGGGCATAATGATCCGGTAGGCGTTAATGTGCTCCAGTCCGCCGGTAAAGCCCGCCAAAATGGGCACTAAGAATCCCAGAATGCTGGATGCCAGAGAGTAGATAAAGGTGGAAATGGTGATTACATCGGCCCGCTCGGTGGAGTTGGGGCTCATCACCTGAACCAGGGTGGTGTAGGCCTGGTCGTAGAATGGGTAGCACAGCTGCAACAGCTCGTAGGTAATAAACAGCGCCCACAGCTTTTGGTTGTAGCTCATACTCTCAAAGGGCAGAAACGCAAAGCCGGTAAGCAAAATACCGCTGGGTATGCCGGTATAGAGCAGATAGGGCCGGAACTTGCCCTTGCTGGAGCGGGTGTTGTCAATGATCATGCCCCGGAGCGGCACCAAGAAGATGCCGATGACGGTGGCGATCATAGTCAGCTTGACCAAATCGCCGTTCTTCAGCCCCAGAGCGGAGCCGGCCAGCAGACTGGTGCAGACAGCCCAATGTACCATGCGGTGTAGATTACGAACTTTACGCCGATACCGCCCACGCTGTAAGCGGCGATCTCCTTGTACGGTACATAGCGCCCCTCCGGCGGCGTGGTCCAGTGGGTTTTGATCCCGCTGACCAAGCTTTTACCTTGGCGCCCAGTTTCTTTTCTTTCATAATATCCCCCTTCAATACCGGTAACGCTTTATGCGAATTACACAGATTTATTACAGTATACCATAGTATTTTGGGCAAAGCAACCAATGTTTTGTCACAACTTTTGTGCATGTTGAATTATTAAGAAGTGGTAAAGTTCCTTGACAAACGGAAGCGACTGTCATACAATGAAAATGTAAATCAAAGAAGTATTTTACAGTGACTCATATACACAATAAATTTGCGAAATGAGAATTGTCAACTGTTTTGTGGTTGAAATAGGCAAAGAGAGGAGGCGAGTACCGTTTATTCTCATTTTGTAAGAATAAATCTGTAAAGATAAAAAAGGAGTAGTATTATGTCAAAGAAAAAATTAGTGTCGATTTTGCTTTCAGCTGTTCTGTGCTTTGGTATGCTGGGTAGCACATTCTCCGCAAGTGCGGCGTATGTGTCCGTTCACTTGACCAAAACCCAAGCCGTAAATTCTTCCTCCAATGTGTACGGTACATTCAAATATTTTTGGGGAACAAATAGCAAGTCCTCGCAACACAGTGTGCACTATATTGCCCGCTATAAAAACGGTTTCTTTTGGCACACTGGGGGACAGTATTTAATTGCACCGGACATGGGAGAGATGAAAAAATGCATATATGACCAAAAAACTGGATTATAAAACCGATTGGTTTTTGAAGTTGAATCCGGAGGCAACAATACAACGGGTTGTGACGCCTGGGGTTATATGAAGAACGCATAATGGACGCGCAAGGTCGCGCGTAAGCGCCGACCTTGTTTATAAGGTGGAATCAAAATGAGTACATTTAAGCTTATGTCCCGGTTGTGGAGCCGGAACAAGTTTTATAAAAATTTAATCCTGCCGTTATCGCGCTGTACAGCGGTTTTCTGCTATACGCTACGATTGCTTCTATCCGTCAAGAAGCGCCGGCCGATACTTTAACCTATGCATTTAACACATTGTTCCCCATGTATCTGATGGTGATCTTTTTCTTTTCTTCTCTTATGAGTGCTTTGTGAAGATCAATCGATATAAAGAGACTTTTTCCACTTGCAAGCAGGGGATCGGCGGGGCCTACCGTGCCAGTTGCTGCTGCTTTTCAGCCTGATCGGTGTTTTAACCATGGTGTCGTTCCTGCTTATCGTGGTTTATGCCTGCGTGGCGCACCAGGTTGCCTTGCTGCCCCATGTGCTGTCTCGGGTGATCTGTTATCAGGTGCTGTGTCCGGGGGCGGCGGTGTTTATCGGTCTGTTGCTGTCCGGTGTTCGGCAGCGGTATATTGTGTATCCGCTGATGGTGATTTTTGGCCTATCGGAGACCGAGTGGCTCCAAACCACCACCACGCATGTGATGGAGACGACCGGGAAGAATTATGCCAAGCTGATGCAAATTTTCTCCTTGATCCCCAATTCTATGCAGTATGAGCCGAATGACCAAATCGGGATCCCTGGGATTTGAACAAAATCGCCCAACTGCTGTTTTTCATCTCCCTCTCCGCTACGGTGGTGGGCCTTATTTGTGCCCGCACCAAGGCCAAGCGGTGGTGGACCGGCGGGCTGGGGCTGCTGCTGTCAGCCGTGCTGTTGACCGGGTATTTTATGCCGGTATCTGTTCCGGTGATGGACTTGAGTGCCTCCAGCGTATTTGCAGATGCCGCTTATTATGAAACGATTCATGCGGGTAAGCAGCGAAATGTGGCCGCCGATTTCCGGGTAAAAAAATACCGGCTGGATTTTTCTATGGGGCTGAATTTGACCGGCCGCGCCAAGGTGTATGTGGACCGGTCGGAGCTGAAAAGCTACCGCTTTACTCTGTACCATGGGTACAAGGTGAAGCGGGTGACGGATCAAACCGGCGCGGCGCTGGATTTTCGCCGGGAACTTGACTATGTAACGGTGACCCGGGGCGGGGCGGCTGTGGAATATCTGTGCCTGGAATATACCGGTAGTTCGCCCCAGTATTACAGCGGTTATGCCGGGGCCTGCCTGCCTGCCAACTTTGCCTATTATCCCATTCCCGGTATCTGGAGCTGTTTATGGATTCCTACTACGGTTTTATTGATTGTTCGCTGCCCTATGATACCGCCTTTGATGTGCGTTGCAGTGGGCGAAATCAGATGTATTGCAACTTGGCTGCCCGGGGGAATAATCACTTTGCCGGTAACGCCCGTTCCATTACCCTGCTCAGCGGATATTACGATACCTTAAAGCTGAACGATACCTTGGTGGTCTATCCTAAGTATGCGGACGGAGAAATCCGGGCAAGGGTCAAAAAGAATATGGGCACCTTTACCAAGGAGCATCGGGATATTCGTACCATTTTATCATGGATGCGTGCAATTTGACCCCGTATGAGCACTTGCGGTCCTATGACGGCTATGTGGTGACGAATTCTATGATTGATATGGAACAGTCGTACTTTGAGTCCCAAATTGACATCAGCAAGATGGACTTCTACAAGACATTTGTTTATTACTATAATGAAAAAGTGGACCGGGAGGAACTGGAACAGCTGAAGCAGAGCGAGGACCCGGAGGAATACCCCATGGTGCAGATCATTCTAAAGCTGTCTGCCTCCAAAAACCGGGAGGCTGCCGCCGCAGAGACGGAGCAGTATTTGACAAACAGCAAAGACACCCGGGCGCCCATGACCTTTTTGCAGGAGTTAGGAGAGAAATATGCTAAAGCTTGACGGTGTACATAAAAAATTCAAATCCGCCTTGGTGGCGGAGAAGATCAGCGTAGACCTGGGGCCGTGCACCTACGGCCTGCTGGGTCGCAACGGCAGCGGCAAAACCACCCTGCTGCGCTGCATTACCCGGGTGGAAAAGGTAAACGGCGGTCGCATTGTTTACACGGACGGGGACGGCCGGGAGGTGAAGGATTATTTGGACCATATCGGCTACCTGCCCCAGAACTTTGATGTGTTCCCGGAGTTGACTGCCTATGAGGTGCTGCAATTCTTTGCCAACTTAAAGGCTACAAGATCACGGAGGAGGAGATCGACCACTTGCTGGAGATCCTGAACCTGTCGCCCCAGCGGGATATGACGGTCAAGACCCTGTCCGGCGGTATGAAGCGGCGGCTGGGCATTGCCCAGGCGCTGATCGGCGACCCGGATGTGCTGCTGCTGGACGAACCTACGGCGGGACTGGACCCGGAGGAACGGCTGAACTTTAAGAATGTGATCCGCCGGATCAAGGAGAATCGGTGCGTGGTTCTGTCCACCCATATCATCACGGATATTGAGTCTCTGTGTGACCGCATTTTGGTGCTGTGCGACGGCCGGATCACCGCCTTTGACTCCTGCGGTGCGCTGGCGGATGTGGCCCGGGGCAAGGTGTATGCGGTGGAGGACACGGCCGATCTTGCCGCACCTTTCCACTCCATGGGGCCGGTGACGGTGGACGGCAAGGCGTACGAAAAGATCATCAGCAAGGCGCCCTGGTGATGTTATGTGCGGAATTGCAGGAATTCTGCGTGAGGATGTGGATCTGCGGGAGCAAGAGCAGCTGCTGTGCCAAATGAGCGACAGCCTGCGAAGTCGTGGCCCGGACGACAGCGGGCGATACTTAGAGCCGGGGGCGGCACTGCTGCACCGGCGGCTGGCGATTATTGACCCGGCAGGTGGGCGGCAGCCATGCGCTTTGGCGATTTAGTGATCGCCTATAATGGCGAAATTTACAACACGGCGCAGGTGCGCCATCTGCTGGAAAGCGCCGGGTACAGCTTTGAGACCACCTGTGATACGGAAGTGGTGCTTAAGGCCTATCATAAGTGGAAAGCCGGGTGCTTGGAAAAGCTCAACGGCATCTTTGCCTTTGCGGTGTATGACACCCGCCGGGGCACCCTGTTTGCCGCCCGGGACAGGATCGGGGTCAAGCCCCTGTTTTACTGCAAAAAGGGCGACTGTTTGCCTTTGCCAGCCGGATTCCTACCTTGCTGCTGCTCCCGGAGGTGGAGCCGGTGGTAGATCGCAGCGGGTTGGCAGAGATCTTTATGCTGGGACCTGCCCGCTCCCCGGGGCACGCGGTGTTTCGGGATCTGGCGGAGCTGCCTCCGGCTTGCTACCTGACCTATGATCACGGCACTTTGCAGGTGCATCGGTACTGGAAGCTGCACGCCGCGCCCCATACGGACAGCCCAGCGGATACCATAGAGCACACCCATCAGCTGGTGACGGATGCGGTGGAGCGCCAGCTGGTCAGCGATGTGCCGGTATGTACTTTTCTAAGCGGCGGGCTGGACTCGTCCATTATTTCCGAGATCGCCGCCCGGAAGATGGCGGCGCAGGGGGAGCGGCTGTGCACCTATTCAGTGGATTATGAGGACAACGACCGCTACTTCCAAAAGAGTCTGTTCCAGCCCAATGCAGACAGCGATTATATCGGCCTAATGGCCGAGGCCATCGGCTCCGATCACCGCAATGTGGTGCTGAATAATGTGGATGTGGCAGAGGCGCTGGTGGAGGCCACCCTGGCCCGTGGCGTGCCGGGCTTTACGGATGTGGATTCCAGCTTGTTGCTGTTTTGCAGGCAGTGCACCGGGACTTAAGGTGTGCCTGTCCGGCGAATGCGCCGACGAGATTTTTGGCGGCTATCCATGGTATCATCGGCAGGAGATCTTGTTTGCGGACACATTCCCCTGGTCCCGCAGCGTAGACGTGCGCCAAAGTCTGCTGCGCCCGGGGCTGTTACCGGAGGGGGCGGACTATGTGCAGGCCGCCTACCGCCGCACGGTGGCGGACACGGAGGTGCTGGACACAGACAGCCCGCTGGAAAAGCGTATGCGCCAGATGTTCCGGCTGAACACCGACTGGTTTATGCAAACACTGTTGATGCGCAAGGATGCCATGAGTATGCACAGTTCCTTGGAGGTGCGTGTGCCGTTTTGCGACTGGCGGCTGGTAGAGTACGCCTACAATATGCCCTGGGCGCTGAAGTCGCCGGAGGGGCGAGAGAAGGGCGTGCTGCGCAAGGCCTTTGAGGGGGAGCTGCCCTATCAGATCGCCTGGCGCAAAAAAAGCCCGTACCCCAAGACCTTTAATCCGGCGTATTTTGCCCGGGTCAAGGCGCTGGCAGAGCCGGTGCTGACGGACACCGCCTGCCCGCTGTATGAGCTGCTGAACCGGGACGCGGTGGTCGCTCTATGCCAAAACCCGGACACCCTGCGGGAGCCTTGGTACGGCCAGCTGATGCGCGGGGCGCAGGTGGTGGCTATGTGGTCCAAATCTACGGTTGGATCAAGGCTTACGGCGTGACCTTTGACTTGTAATTCTCCCGGGATTGTGCTATACTGAAGCTGTGTTCCCCTGCCCGGTTTTACGCCGGGCGGGGGGCGTGCAGTAGGCAGTGTCTGCCGTAGAGAGGAAGTGTACATTTGACCAATGCAGAATATATTGAGGCCATCGGCGCCCGCTGTTCCCGTCGTACTTACAGCCACACGCCGCCGGATCCCCGGGTGCTGGAGATCTTGCAGGAGATGGTGGACGCCGTCAATCACCAAAGCGGGCTTTCTTTTCGTCTGCTGGCAGATGGTACGGCCCCCTTTACCCTGTTTACCGGCAAATTTGCGCTGGTGGCAGTGTGCGGGCCGGACACGGAGTGGGCCAGAATTCAAAGCGGCTACTTTGGCGAAAGTATTGTTTTGCAGTGTGTGTACCACGGGCTGGGCACCTGCTGGGTAACGGGTACATATAATGAGAACAAGCTCTACCAAATGCTGGATTTGCCCCGGGATCTGCGCCTGTACGGCGTGATCACCATCGGCAATGTTAAGCCCGGCAAGAGCATGAAAGAGAAGATGATGTACAACGCCACCCACAAGACCAACAAGCCCTACCAAAAGATGATGGAGGCCTGCGACCGGGCGCTGCCGGAGCCGTATGTGTTTGCCATGCAGATGGTGGAAAAGGCGCCGTCTGCCACCAACCGGCGGTGCGTGCGCTTTCGCTACGAGGAAGGCAAGATCTCTGCTCGGTGGACGCGCCGTACTCGGACAAGAGCCTGGACTTTGGTATTGCCCAGCTGCATTTTCAGTTGCGCCGCCCACAAGGGTGTGCAGGGCAAGTGGAACAAAAAAGGGGAGTTCGTCACCGACGATAAGGTGATCAAATTCCCAACGCAATCAGAGGGGGAAAAAGAAAATGAGTGAAACCGCAGTGAAAAAAGAGAAGAAAAAGTGGTCCACCGGCAAAAAGGTGGCGGTGATCCTGTGCAGCGTGCTGCTGGCGCTGATCCTGATCGTGGTCAGCGGCGGGTTGATCTATCTGCACAATTACTGCCAGGTGAAGGATTACACCGTCACCGCTATGGGCAATCACGATGTGACCTTGATCGCTCACCGTGGGTTCCGTGCCGTGGCACCGGAGAATACGCTGCCTGCCTTTGAGGAGGCCGGCAAGGCCGGATTTACCGGCGCCGAGTGCGACACCTATCGCACCAAGGACGGGGTGTGGGTCATCTCCCACGACAGCCATACCTACGTATGATGGATCAGCACGCCTTTGTGGAAAAAAAGACCTACAACGAGCTGCTCTCCTACAATACGGACAATGGGGTGAATATCGACCAATACCCCAATTTGAAAATATGCACCTTAGAGGACTACTTAAAGACCTGCGTCCAGTACAATATGACCGCCGTGATCGAGCTGAAAGGCAAGAACAACACGGAGCATTATGACGAGATCATGAAGCTGGTGGCAGACACCGGTGCCAAGCCGCTGTTTATCTCCTTCCATTTGGAGAATTTGCAGCAGATCCGCAAGCTGTCCCAGGATGTGCCGGTGTGGTATTTGGTACAGAAGATCGACGACCAGGCCATTGCAGACGCCAAGCTCTGGGCGGAGAGTGCGGCATTGACTTTAACGGCAACAAGGACGAGAACACCAAGGAAGTGGTGCAAAAGTGCCTGGATGCCGGGCTGGAAGTGGGCGCCTGGACCATTGACGATATGGACACGCTGCAAAGCCTGAAAGACAAGGGCGTTACCTACATTACCACCGACAGTATTACCTATTAAGTCTGTATAAAATAAAAAGCAAAATTGCCCCGGGGCCCTTTGTAGGCGCCGGGGCTTTCTGTACCCGCTGAAAAGAAAAATGCAAAAAATCAAAAAAAGACTTGACATCCGGTTAGAAATCGTGTATATTTATGTTGTAATCATTACAAGTCAATAATAATTACAACATAAAGAGAGGTGATCCGAACGGAAACGGCAGAGATCGTACAAATCTTTAAGGACCGGGGATTTAAGGCAACGCCCCAGCGCATTGCCGTGTACAAGTATCTGTGCGAGCACCGCACCCACCCGGATGTGGAGAGCGTGTACCGGGCAGTGCTGGAGGACAATCCCGCTTTCTCAAAGACCACGGTGTACAATGCCCTGCAAGCCCTGGACGCCTGCGGCTGATCATTCCGGTGACCATTGACAGCGGCCGAATCCACTACGATGCGGACACCCGCTTCCACGGGCACTTCCGGTGCGAAAAATGCGGGCGGATCTATGACTTTGTCCCGGACCTGATAGGTATTCAGGGACTGGACGGCTTTACCGTCCACCACAAAGATGTGTACTTCAGCGGCATTTGCAGCTGTTGTCAATAAATGTGTTATCCAAATCATCTAAAAAGGAGAAAGACGATTATGAGCAAAAAGTATTATTGCCCGGTATGCGGGTATGAGAGCGACACACCCATTGATGTTTGCCCCATTTGCGGTGCCAAGATGGCCGTGCGGGAGAACGAGGAGCGCACTTGGCTGCCGAGCACCAGGTAGGCATTATTGACGGCGTGGACGAGGAGATCGTCCAGGGCCTGAGAGACAACTTTAACGGCGAGTGCTCCGAGGTGGGTATGTACCTGGCTATGGCCAGAGTGGCACACCGTGAGGGCTACCCGGAGATCGGTCTGTACTGGGAAAAGGCCGCTTATGAAGAGGCAGAGCACGCCGCCAAGTTCGCCGAGATGCTGGGCGAGGTGGTGACCCCCTCTACCAAGAAGAACCTGGAGATGCGTGTGGCTGCCGAGAACGGCGCTACCCTGGGCAAGTTCGAGTTGGCTAAGAAGGCCAAGGCTGCCAACCTGGATGCGATTCATGACACCGTGCACGAGATGGCTCGCGACGAGGCCCGCCACGGCAAGGCCTTTGAAGGTTTGTTAAAGCGCTATTTCGGCGAATAAGTACCCGGTATAAAAATAGCCCTGCGGTGTGTGCCGCAGGGCTATTTTATATTGATTTACCTTTTGCCTCCCATGACAAGGGTGGCTCGTATGATTATTCCACCGTTACGGATTTTGCCAAATTCCGGGGTTTATCTACATCCAGACCGTTTTGCTTGGCGATATAGTAGCTAAGCAGTTGGTAGGGCAAAATGGACACGGCAGGTGCCAGCAGCGGGTGGGTTTCCGGTACGCGGATCAGGGTGTCAATATCCGACGCCTGCACATCTCGGTTGGTGACCACCAGTACCTTGGCGCCTCGGGTGATTACCTCTTTCAGGTTGCTGACGGATTTGTCCACCAGCGCCGGGTCCGTAATGGTGCCGATGACGGTGGTGCCCTTTTCAATCAGGGCAATGGTCCGTGCTTCAGCTCGCCGCTGGGGTACGCCTCCGAGTGAATATAGGAGATCTCTTTCAGCTTCAGCGACGCCTCCAGGCTGGTGGTGTAGTCGCTGCCCCGGCCAATAAAGAACACATCGGTCTCTCGGTGGATCTTGTCTGCAAAGGCTTTCACTTGGGGAGCGCACTTGAGTGTCTCTTCGATCAGTGCCGGCAGCTCCAGCAGATCGGCTTTTAGGTCGCTGCCACACCGGCGCCCAGACCCAACAGCTCGGCAAAGTGAATGGCCAGCACCGCCAGCAGCACCACTTGGGCAGTATAGGCCTTGGTGGAGGCAACGGCGATTTCCGGTCCGGCATGGGTGTAGACGGTGTAATCCGCTTCTCGTGTAATGGAGGAGCCAATCACATTGCTGACGGCCAAGGTGGCGGCACCGGCAGCCTTTGCCAGCCGCAGGGCGGCAATGGTATCGGCAGTCTCGCCGCTTTGGCTGATAAAAATGCACAGGGTGCGGTCATCTACCAACGGGTCCCGATAGCGGAACTCGGAGGCCACATCCACCTGGGTAGGGATATGCGTTAAATGCTCAAACATGGGCTTGGCCGCCAGCCTGCGTGCATGGCGGTACCGCAGCCGATAATATAGATTTGGTGCAGATTTTGCAGCTGCGCCGCAGTGAAGTCCAGTCCGTCCACTTGGGTGGGCGCACCGGCGGTTACACGGGTACCGATGGTTTCCCGTACGGTAGAGGCTGCTCGTACATTTCCTTGAGCATAAAGTCCGGGTAGCCGTTTTTCTCCGCCGCGGTGGCATCCCAGTCAATGCGCTGGTACTTCTTCTCAAAGGGGTGCAGCTGTTCGTCATAGAAAGTGATATTCTCTCGGGTGATGACTGCGTACTCCTGGTCGTTCAGCAGGTAAAAATCCTTGGTGTAGGAGAGAATGGCCGGAATATCCGAGGCAATGTAATTCTCTTTGTACCCAATGCCGATGACCAAGGGGCTGGATTTGCGCACCACAATCATTTGGTCGGGTGTTTCGCTGCACAGCACCTCAATGGCATAGCTGCCCTCCAGCCGCTTGCACGCCCGCTGGGTAGCCCGCAGAAAGCGCTCCGCTGCCGGTCCTTTGTCTGCAAAATAGTAGTGGGCAATCAGGTTGGGGATCACCTCGGTGTCTGTTTCGCTTTTGAAGGTGCAGCCCTCCAGCTCCAGCTCACTGCGCAGATCCTCATAATTCTCAATAATACCGTTGTGTACCACGGTAAATACCCCGCGGCTGTCCAGGTGAGGGTGGCTGTTCTCCTTGCTGGGCTTGCCGTGGGTGGCCCAGCGGGTGTGGGCAATGCCCACGGTACCGGTGAGGGCGTCCAGCTGCGGATCCTGGTACAGATTACGCACCGACCGGTGTTTTTCACCACCGTGGGCGTGCCATCCTCCAGGGTGGCAATGCCGGCAGAGTCGTATCCTCTGTACTCCAGCTTCATCAGTCCACTAAGTAAAATCGGACTGGCCTTTTGGCTGCCGATATAACCTACGATACCGCACATAATTGCGTACCTCCATATTGTGCCCTGCCATATAGGTAGGACTAAAATGTGGATTTTGAAAAGACAAAACCCAGTCTATTATAGCAAGTAGATATGGGGATTTGTGGCATTTTATGAAAAATTCACTTAATGTTCACAATTCGCATAAGTGTGCAATTACGGCCGCGTATATCTGTATAAGCGGAAAAATATCGGACAAAATAAAGAAAATCGTCTGTCAAAGCCAGTCAGAATCCCCTGCTTGCCAGGGCTTTACAGGTGTGTTACAATAAAGAAAAAGGGAGGTGATCCAGTGAAGATCAAATTGAATCCGGACAAAGAGATGGTCAAAACCGTGCGAGAGGGCTTAAAGCGCACCGGCGGCTACTGCCCCTGTATGCTGGAGCGTTCGCCGGACACCAAGTGTATGTGCAAGGCCTTTCGGGAGCAAAAGGAGCCGGGGTTTTGCCATTGTCGGTTGTATTATAAAACAGAGGAGGATGGCTAAATGGCCGTTATGACCGTTACAAAAGAGAATTTTCAGGAAGAAGTGATGCAGGCCGGGTGCCCGGTGCTGTTGGATTTTTGGGCAACTTGGTGCGGCCCGTGCCGTATGGTGTCGCCCATTGTGGATGAGATCGGTGCAGAGGTTACCGAGGCCAAGTGGGCAAGGTGAATGTGGACGAGCAGCCGGAGCTGGCCCAGGCCTTTGGCATTGCCAGTATTCCCACTTTGCTGGTGATTCGGGACGGCCGTACGGTTAATCGTGCCGTGGGTGTTCGCTCTAAGGAAGAGATTTTGCAAATGCTGGACTGATACGGAACATATAAAAAGCGACTGCACTTTTTGCGCAGTCGCTTTTCTTTGTCTTTTTGCGATTTTATTATGCTTTTTTCTTGTCCTTTTTGCTGACGGCGGTATTCTCCTGGCCGCGGAACACCACGAATTTGTCATAGAGGAATTCCGTGATCATATTGGTGGCCATAGTCAGCCCCAGCACAATGTAGTTGATGGCGCTCACATCTGCAAACTTGGCGGTAAAGTAATTGCCCAGCAGGGTGGAGATGGGGGTAAACACCAGGTAAAAGGCAAAGACCTTTAGCATGGCCACCGGCACATTGGCGGCGGACTTAAAGGTGAATTTGCGGTTAAAGGTGAAGTTCCATACCACAGACAGGATCAGGGCGATCAGGTACATGGGGCCGTACTCATTTTGCATGATCCTGGCAAAGGTAGCGTTGCTCTCCATGGCGCTTTGAATGGCAGGCAGCTTGATGACCACCTCGCTTAGAAGGGTAAAGGTCAGCACCTGGATAATGCCGGCGGAGGCGGAGAATAAGGCAAATTTGATAAATTGGCCAAAGCTCTGCTTTTCTTTCTTTTCAGTGGTATTGCTCATAAATTATGCTTCTTCTTTCTCTGTTGCAGTGGTCTGGGGTTTCTTCTTGCGGTGAATGATAAAGCGGTTACAGGGATAGGTCCACAGCGTGGGGATCGCCATACCGATCAGCTTAATAACCATGTCCCAAAAGCCGCCGGTTAGGTTGTGCCCTTGGGCAAAGGTGGTCATAGCAGAGCCGATCCAGCCGTTGGCAAAGATGGTAAACACCACCATAATGGCATAGAGGATCATACTGAGTGTGGGGTTCACATCTGCTTAAAGGTGATCTTTCGGTTTAGGATAAAGGCGATGCCGTAGCCTACGGTGGTGGAGATTAGGTAGGTGTACAGATAGCCCTTGGACTCAATGCCGATCATATTCAGCGCGTCGCTGGTGATGGGCTGATCCAAAAAGGCTTAAACACCGTTGCCAGCAGTACCATGTGTACCACCAACTCTACGGCCGAGGAGCCGCCGCCGGCAATCATAAACTTAATGAATTTCCAGATTTCTGCGTGCTTCTCCGTCCAGCGGACGAAGGCGTTGTCTTTTTTCTTTTCGCTCATAATGGTCCTCCGTTACAGTAGTTTGGCCAGTAGAATGATCAGGGCAACGATTACCGCCAGCCCCACCACGGTCTTAACGATCATGGGAATGGCTGCGTCCATGGTGGCCGGGGCCTTGCTGGACAGGTAATCAAACACCGGGCGGTGCACCTTGGTGCCCACCAATTCTTCATAGGTGCGGGTGTAGGTGTCGTAATGCGTGGGGTCGTCCTCATGAAGGACAAAGCAGCGCACGCCGCGCTTGGTGCGGTTGCCGTACACATTAAAGCCGGAGGACTGGGTAAAGCCCAGATCCATATCCTTGTACCGGCCCACAAAGCTGTTTTTATGGTCGTGGCCTACAAACACGCCCAGAATATCGCCCTTTTCGTGCAGGGCGTCAAATTCGCCGTTGTTGATGTCCGGAATGGAGGGCGGCTCCTCCAGCATATCGCCGGGACGGCAGGTGTCGCCCAGCTTGTAGAATTCGTTTTTATGGGTGCGGAAGCTTGGATGGCGCCTTTCTCGCTTTTTTTCACCCGCCGCAGCACATGGTAATACTCCGGCATGGGAATGTGCTGGAATACCAAAGAGGGTACATAGTGGCCGGTTTCTGCCTTCAGTGCGTCCCGGGTTTTGCGATACCAGTCGATAATGGCCGGATCAAAGGCCTCATACCCGCCGCCCTTGGCGTCGGTGCCGGTGTCGAACAGGTACAGGTTCATCACCGTGCGCCCGGAGCCGTCAGAGGCGGTCAGGGGCACTGCGTAGGTGCCGCCGCCGGGAATGCCCTCAGCTTGCTCTCCGATACAGCCGGGCAGGGATTTGTAAATGTCGGTAAATTGGTCCGCGTTGCTGATGCCCACTTGTCGATCGTGGTTGCCAAAGGTAACGGCAAAGGGAATGTGGCGTCGGGTCACCGGCTCCAGCAGGGCGGTAATGGTCTTGGCCACAGCGGCCTCCAGCTCTTTTTTGGTCTTGCCTTATAGGTCACGCCGTAGCCCTTGATTTGGTCGCCGGTGTAGATGACCAGATCTGGGTGCTCTGCCTCCACCGCCGCGTCTAGCAGTGCAGGGTGTCCGGTGAGATGGCCGGGATCTCTTGCATATCGGTGATTTGCATGATTCTCAAGGTGCCGTCCGATTTGAATTGCATCGCATTTCCCCCTACGGTCAATGATTTTTAATCCAAAAAGAGGACGCGGCGGAATGCTTATAAGTCAGCTCCGTTGCGTCCCCGTTTGTTTTTATTGTAGCATTTCCCTGTGCCGCTGTCAATATTTTGTTGTTCTTGTCTGTTTTCGACGGCAAATGGTGGGTGCTTACACCAGCGTCAGGTATTCCGGCGGCACGGCGGGAACGGCAAATTCGTGGTGCTCCAGCACCCGCATAATGGGTTGGGTTCGGGCCAGAGCACAGGCGTCAATTTCCAGCAGCACAAAGGTGGCGTCTTGCCCGATACGGCCCACCTTCCTGTAAAAATAGCAGCTGTTTGCGATGTAGTCCTATATATAGCCGCCTCGATTGGCCGGGCGTCCTTGCGCCGCACCGCCAGCTTGTAGCGCAGATTTTCCCCAAGGGTGCGCCGCTGCGGGCAAAAGAAAAAAGCCGATCTCAAAAGAAATCGGCTTTTGGTGGACACGAAGGGAGTCGAACCCTCGACCTCTGCAATGCGAATGCAGCACTCTCCCAACTGAGCTACGCGCCCGTGTGGCTATTATTATACCACGCAGGGGGCGGCAGGGCAAGGGGTAAATTAAAATTTATCGTGCCAATTCCGCCGCGGCGATCCGCTGCCGGGTGCGGGGCAAAAAAACTTCCCTCGCAGGGCGCTGCAAGGGAAGTCGGTGGCAAAATTACTTTTGCTTTTTCTTGATTTTATTCAGCTTGGCGTTGATCTCCAGGATCTGCTCCTTGGTAAACAGGCCGCCGGCCATCATGCACACGCGCTTGACGGTGAAGCCCTTGCCCATGTCAATCAAGCTCTTGTTGATTTTCATGCCCTTGGCCATATCTGCCATGCCGCCGGTGGAGCCGCCCTTGTTCTTCTTCATATTGGCCCGCACCATTTGCACGATCCGCAGGGCCAGCAGCTTGCCCCGGGTGGTGGCCAAAATATCGCCGATGGTGTCGTTAATGCTCATATAGCCGGGCGGGGTCTCGATCTCAAACCAGTTGATGACGGCGCCCTCCTCTTGGAGCACATAGTCCCGGTTTGGCTCATTCACATGGCGCAGGTGACTCTCGTCCGTGCAGTCCCCGGCCTTGGCGGTCAGGGTAGTCTCGCCGCTGTTTGGCACATCAAAGTAGAAAAACGGATATTCGCCCTTTTGCTGCACGCCCAGGCTCTTGCCGTTGGCAAACAGCTCTACCTGGGGCTGGTTGGTGTAGACGGTGACCTTGGTCACATCCTCGGTGCGGTCCACATACCGCTTGCCGCAAATGTGGACGAACGGCTCCTTGGACAGCCAAGCCTTGTAGGCATAGAACGCGTCTTTCTTATACTGCCGGTCAAAGGTTACCAAGCCCTTGTGGTTCATACCGTTCTCGCCGCCCTCGCTGCGGGCATCTGCGGCAAAGTCAAACATATTCCACACATGGGTGGACCACATCCAGGGGCGCACGGCGATTTGGCGGATTACATCCTCGTGATACTTGGCCTGATACTCCTCGGTGTAGTCGCCCTGCTGGGGGTCAGAGGTGTGCCAGTTCAGCGCTTCACAGCCGTACTCGCTCATGCCTACCGCCCGGTTCGGTACTTCTTGTGGAATTTGTCAAACCAGGGGCCGTACATCTCGGTTTTGCCGCCGTACCAGCCAAAGTAGTGGTTGTAGGACAGCACATCGGCGATCTGTACATATGCCTCGCCGGGATCGCACATACTCAGCACCGCTATGGTTGTGGGGCGGGTGGGATCCATTTTATGCACCAGGTCGTTCAGCGCCCGGTGGTTCTCCAAAAGGGAGGGATCCGACGCGCCGTTCATGGTGATTTCGTTAGACAGACCCCACACCACAATGCTGGGGTGATTGCTGTTTTGGCAGATCAACTCCGTCATTTGGCTGATGGTGTTGGCCTTGCCCCCGGGCATGTGACGGGAGATATAAGGAATTTCTGCCCAGACTATCATACCTCGCTCGTCGCACAGGTCATAAAAGATCTGGCTGTGCTGGTAATGGGCCAGGCGAATGGTGTTGGCGCCCAGTTCGCAGATCAGATCCATATCCTCCGTGTGCTCCTTGGCGGTGAGGGCGTTGCCGATCCCCGGCCGATCCTGGTGGCGGGATACGCCGTGCAGGGGATAGGGTTTGCCGTTTAAGATAAAGCCCTTTTGCGGATCAATAGCAACTGCGGCAGCCAAAGCGGGTGGCAATTTCGTCTACCGCTTTGCCGTTTTGCAGCAAAGTGACCGTCAGGGTATACAGGTACGGGTCCTCTGTGCCGTGCCATAGGTGGGCGTTTTCTATTTTGATGTTGGTCTTTGCATCGGCAGCGTCCGCATCGGCTTCTGCCACCGGGTCGCCGTTCCTATTGGTGATGGCAAAATGCACGGTGCAGCCTGCCGGTGCAGTCACATACGCCGTGGCAGCCACCGTGGCGTGGTTGCCTCGCATGGTGGGCACCACTTGCACGCCGGGAGCGCCGTAGTAGTCCAGGTCAAAGTGGCTCTCTTCCACGCCCAGCACGGTTACATCCCGGTAAATGCCGCCGTAGAAGGTGAAATCCGCCATCTGGGGATATACCGTTTCATTGGGGCTGTTGTCTGCATAGACCACCAGCAGGTTCTCCGGCAAAATTTCCGGCAGCTTGGCACGGAAGGTGGAGTAGCCGCCGTCATGCTTGGCAATCTGCTTGCCGTTCCAGTAGACTGCGGCGCTGCTGTTCACGCCGTCGAATTGCAGGTAATGCACCGGGGCGCTGCCCAGTTCATCGGCGGTGAGTGCCTTGGCGTAGGCGCACTTGCCTCTGTAATAGTCGTTGCCGCCGTCTTGGCCGTCTGTGCCGTTCCAGGTGTGGGGCAGGTCCACCGGCTCCCAGTCTGTGGGCAGGGCGGTGGGGGTACTCTGGGGCTTTTTGGAAAAGCGCCAGCCTTTGTTAATGTTGATGATTTGTCGCATAGGGTTGCCTCCGGGTGGATTATTTTACTTTTTCCTGGGCGTTGTCGTCCAGGTTATACAGGAAATGCATACTGATCAGGCTGATCAGCGCGCCGATAAAGGGCAGGAACGCGGTGACGAAATAGATCTTCTCCGGTACACCGGCAGCCTGCTCCAGGGCGCCCAGCTTTTGGTTGTAGCCGGTCATACCGATGGCCCAGCTGACCACAGCGGCGCTACACCCTGGGCAATTTTGCGGAACAGGGAATAGGTGGCGTAAATGGAGCTTTCCTCCGGCGGCCAGTCCGGCGCTCCTGGTAGTCGATGCAGTCCGCTACCAGTGCCCACATCAAGGTCAGGTAAAAGGCAGAGCCAAACATGGCGATGGCCACCAGTACGATCCAAACATAGGGGTTACGGATCCGCACAAAGGCAGCCACACCGGCGGAGATGGCCGACAGGACAAAGGGATAGGTGCACAGCTGCTTTTTGGTGAATTTCTTGAGCATGGGCTTTACCAACAAGATGCCCAGCGCCACCGGACATCCGGCCAGCATGGTGGCAATGGTGATCAGCTTGGTGTTCTGGAAATAGCACATAAAGATATAGGGCATGGAGGTGGTCACCGTCATCATCAGCGCCAGGTATGCCACGGTGCTGATGGTCACGCCCATCATGGGTTTGTTCTTAAAGAAAGAGCCAAGAGTGGCAAAATAGTTGAACTTCTGTTTCTCCTGGGGCTGTGCAGCGGCAATGCGCTCGGTGGTCATACGCCGCAGCAGGTAGAAGGATACCAAACCGATGGCACCCATCACGCCCACAAAGATGATGAACAGCTCACCGCGGGGATTGTCGTTCTTGTCATATACCAGCAGGGGCAGCAGGATCATAATGGGGATCTGGGCACACATAGCGCCGATACTCCGCCACTGGGACAGGGAGGAGCGGCCCGCCGGGTCGTTGGTAATGCAGCTTTGCATGGAGCCGTAGGGCACATTCACGCTGGTGTACGCCACGCTCCACAGGCAGTAAATGCCCAGGCACATGGCGATCTTTACCCCGTAGGGCGCACTGGGTGCATAAATGAACAAGGCGATACTGGACAGCAGCAGCACCGGACTGGCCCACTTGATCCAGGGCTTAAATTTACCGTCCTTGCCGGGTTTGGTGGCGTCGCACAGACCGCCGATGATGGGGTCGTTGATGGCGTCAAAAATTTGCCCAGCAGAATGAGAACGGCAAAGTGCTTGGGGTCGATCTTCATACAGGTGACATAGAACAGCATCAGATAGCTGTTAATGAACGCAAAGCTCATATTGCAGCCAAAGTCGCCAAAGGCATAGCCGATCTTGTCACGCATACCGAAGGGGGGCAGTTGTTTGTTGGTGCTCATATCCATATCGGTTCCCTCCAAATTCCTATTTTGTACGATGTGTACATCTCTTTTTATTATACATATTCTATAAAAAAATGCAATGGAAAGTGATGGAATTCGTCCATATTGTGCATAATATGGCAAAAGGAACCGGATTTGTCTCAGATTTTCGGGCAAAGAAAAAGGCGGCTGCGGTGCAGTCGCCTTTTTGAGTTTATTGCTGTTTGAACACACGCTTAGGATCCTTGACCAGCAAGATCGCCAGCCAGGCGATGGCGCCCAAGGTTACGGCAGAGAGACCCAGCAGA
>ENA-OQAS01000196-OQAS01000196.1-human-gut-metagenome-genome-assembly--contig:-NODE-196-length-32232-cov-9.051705_pt1 | contig 32232 bp, 43 predicted proteins | sample MGYA00242733_ERZ504523 | MGnify/ENA primary metagenome ERZ504523 (study PRJEB26092, sample SAMD00036239) | human gut metagenome | host: Homo sapiens | study: EMG produced TPA metagenomics assembly of...
CCTTCCGCGGAGAGCTGGGGCTGGGCTCCGCCCAGGCCGAGCAGGTCGAACTTGTCGATGCCGATGATGATGGCGATCAGGCGACGCCCAGGACGGGCACGTTGGCGTAGGAGCACAGCAGGAAGCCAGGAAGTAGAAGGGCACGAGCTGCTTGGTGAGCACCAGGCGGCCGAGCATGGCGAAGCCCATGGCAGGAGGATGTTGGCTGCAACGCCAAAGCCAGCAAGGACAAAGGGCGGGATGAAGTCGAGCAGGCCCTGGATGGCGTCAGCACCCAGATAGAACGACAGCGAGCACAGCAGGAACGCCATGATGATACCGGTCAAACCGATCAGGAAGTGCATCGCATAGACGCCCTTAAGGTTGCCCTGGCCGGAGAAGACATCAGCGCGGTCAACCAGGATCGGCAGGGCGGCGTTAAGGATGTTCTTGATGGCAAGGCACAGCGTGGCGATGGGCATGGCAAGCGCGATGGCTGCTCAGTGCTCTGGCCCAGCTGGATAGCGAAGGCGCAGGCAAGCACGCCGCGATCGTCTCATCAGGCGGCACGTAGCGCCGATGGAGATCGAGCCCATGAACAGCAGCTCCAGACTCGCACCGATCGCGAGGCCGGACTGCAGGTCCCCCAGCACCAGGCCCACGAGCGGGCACAGGACGATGGGGCGGAACGCATAGAGCGTACCGAGCTGGCAGTCGAACTTACCAAATGCGGCGATAAGTCCGATGAGGATTGCTTGGGTAAGCATATATCCCCCTTTCCTAATAGGACACTACGAAGAGCTCAGACTCTTCGAAATTGAACGCCTAGAGCACGCTGGCGCAGTCGACCTTGGGGTCGTCGGCCAGGGTCGAATCTCGACCTCGACGCACGATCCAGCATCTCGCGCACATCGGCTTCCTCGGCCGCGGTCAGGAAGATCTGACGAGAGACCTGACGAGCATCGGGACGCTTCTCGTCCTTTGGCTTGGTGTTGCCCAGGTTGACCGACTTGATCTGCGGGCAGCCCTCAACAAGCTGCTTTGCCTCAGCAATAGTGGCGACACAGATGATCATCTTGTACTTGTCGGTCACGCCCGAGTTGATAGCTTCGATTGCATGCTCCATATCTTTGATGACGAGCTTGCAGCCGGCAGGCTTGCCCATCTTGAGCGTCGTCTTCCACACCGGGTCGTTAGCGACCTTATCGCCCACGCAGAAGATGCAGTTGGAGCCAAGGCCCTGAACCCAGGAAACTGCGACCTGGCCATGAAGCAGGCGATGGTCAACGCGAAGTAGCTGAATCATAATGTGACCCCCCAAAGGTCTTGTGCCGTCTTACGGCGTGTCAGTAGGTGCTGCGGATTAGAACTCTTCTTCCTCGTCGCCATCGACCAAAAGATCGTTGACAAACTTCACGCGCGTATCGTCCGCAGCGACGATGGCGCGAATCGTCTCCTCAACCGGCGCCGACTCGTCAGAGAACAGCAGCTGGATGAGGAGAGGAAGGTTCATGTTGGTAACGAGGTACGTGCGGGGACGCGTCTGGACGATCTTGGTGAACTCGTTGTTGACGCTGCCGCCAAAGAGGTCGGTGCAGACAACGACATCATCGTCAGCAGACATGCCTGCCAGCAGTTTTTGGGCCTCCTCGGCCACGTCCATGCGGCCATCGACGAACATCGAAAGATCGTGGACGTTGTCGCGAGCGCCCGAGAGCAGCTCGACGCTCTCCTTGATGCCGGTAGCGAAGTGCGCATGGCTGGCGATGATGTACTGTCTCATTCTGTGTTCCTCTCAATAGCCCGGCACGTTCCCGCACCCGTTTTCTTTAGTAGTCGAACTGGTGATAGTAGCGACGATACTTGAGGTTGTGCTTGGTGACCGTCTCGTAGTAGCGAGCCAGGCGGTCGGTAACGAGCACCGTCAGAATCCACGGAGACACGATGACGCGGAACTCGTCGTCAAGGCCGGGGATCGCGAACTCGGCGGTGTCGATGATGTTGATGTCGGTGTCGCCGGTCACGCCGCGGGTCAGGAAGCGCGGACGCGCTCGTCGAGCTTGCGGTTCTCGTCCTCGCCCATGAACAGGAAGACCGGGACGCCGGGCTCCACGAGCTCGAGGGTGCCGTGGAAGAAGTCGGCCGAGGTGATGTAGCGGGTGCGCTTCCACTGCATCTCCTCGAGGATGCACATCGAGAACAGGATCGTCTCGCCCCACAGCGCCGGAGCCGATGAACATGGTGTAGGGGGCCAGGGCGTACTTCTTGGCGAGCTCCTCGGCGCGCGGCTCGAAGCGCTTGCGGATATCGAGCATGTCCTTCCAGATGTCCTTGGTCTGCTCGATAAACAGGTCAAACTTGGGGAAGCAGCCGCGGCGGTTGAGCAGGCGCAGGCCGAAGCAGTCGGCGAGGTAGTAGCCCTTCTCACAGCCGCCCGAACCATGGTCAGAAGCCATGCGACGCAGTTCTCGGCGCCGACAGCCTGGCCGATGGGGCCCTCGGGCTTGGTCATGGCGTAGACGCGAATGCCCTTTTCCTTCATCTTCTTGACGGCCTCGAGGACTCGGGGGTGGTGCCGGACTCGGAGGCGGTGAGCACGACGGACTTCTCGGTCATGCGCTTGTGGCCCATGACGTTCCACTCGGCGGCGTGGATCAGGTAGACCTCGAGGTCGCGGTCGCCGAACTTGTTCATGAGGTACTCGAGCTGCATGAGCTCGTCCCAGGTGCCGCCGACGCCCATCAGGAACACGGCGTCGTAGCCCTCGTCGGCAACCTTGTCGGCGAGCGCGGTCATCTTCTTGCCGGTCTCGTAGAGCGCTTGCCGTCCTCGAGATAGCCCTCCTGGTCGAAATGCATGATCTCGATCTTCTCGGTTTCCTTCATTTGTCTCTCCTTTCTGGGGTTGTTTCCACATCCCCCATGCCAACGGGCATCAAAACCCGCTTACATTCCGTAACACTCGGCCGCTTTGGCCTTAAGCGCATTGACTGACTCTTCGTAGCCCTCCGCCTTGACCTCCATTTGCTTGGAGACAGCATCGAGATACGGGTGAACGTCCCATGACTTCAGACGCTCGGCGATTATTGCCGCAATCGTCTGGAAGAACACGAGATTGGGAATTGCACTGAGCAGCGGAGCCACCTGAGGCACCACAACCTCGTGAGCCCTACCCTTGGGATGGGCCGTGAGCAGCACCGTTTTTGCCGTAACGTTCGATAGCGCATCGGCGATATTCGCAAGACGCTCCGACCCCTGCGGATCGTCGACAATAAACACCAGGTAGCCCGGAACAATCTGCATCTCGGGACCGTGGACGAACTCCTCGCCTTCGTGATGCATGGCAGGAATCTTGATGGTCTCGCTCAGTTTGAGCGCCGCCTCCTCGGCAACACCGTAGTTGGGGCCGTTGCCGACGACCATAGCGGGCGTGTGCTCAGAAAGCTCGAGCATGTGGTCTTGGACATATGCCTCGGCGGTCTTGCACATCACGGCATTAGCTGGATAGCCTCGCGCAGGCCATCAAGACGCTGAGCAACGCCCTTGGCGTCAATCGTTCCGCGCGCCTGACCGCCGTAAATACCAAAGAGCACCAGGTACTCAACGAGAACCTCGACGCCCAGAGTCACAAAGTCCACCGACTCGACGCCCACACCGTAGTCAAGAACGATGTCGGCGTGTTCCTTGATGGGTGCCTCGACGTTTGCCGTGAGCGCAACTGCAGCCATATCGTGTGCGCGCATGTAATCAAGAGCCGCGATCGTATTGGTCGAATAGCCACTCTGCGAAACGGCAATGTTGAGCGCATGCTGTGGATAGGTGTGTTCAAAATCGACGAAGGCCTCGGGCGTCACAACGGACACCTGCATCTGCAGCGTATCTTGCAGGAAATCGCGGGTGCAATCCGCAGCATGGCGCGACGAACCCGAAGCAACGATGCGCAGTGCGTCAAAAGAACCGGACTGGAAAATATCAACGAGCTGCGCTACCAGCTCAGACGAACGCTCGAGGTTCTCCCCCATACGCACATGGGCAAGCTGAACGTAATCGAGCATCTTCATCGTCTCACCTCGTTACAAATCATTAGTATTTGATACCAATCACAGTTACAGGTTACGGCTTTTTGATACCTTTTTGTCGATTAATTTATCCCCTTCGGCGAACGGTCGATTTTGAGCCATGTAAGGTTGTATATACAGTCGGTCAAATTGCCCAAACAGACCGGCTGTTACCGCGCGCGATGCAAAGCCCCAGCTAGTACGTATAGGTGTAGCCGCCCGTATCGCCACGATTGAAGGACTTTACATACTCGATAGCCTGACCGCTCGCGTCATAGCTCACGCATTCCAAAAGCAAAACAAGATCGCCCTGTTCCAGTCCAAGGAGGCCGGCATCTCGTGCGCCCAGTGCCTCGATATCGAGCTTTTCCTGTGCCATGACTGGCTTTCGGCCCAGCATCTCATAGGTCTCGTACAAACTGAAGACCGACACGTCAATATCTTCGATGGTTGGGAACAGCAGGCAGGGAATCAGCGCCGTCTCAATCGATACGGGGCTACCGTTTATGCAGTTCAGGCGTCGAACGGAATAGAGCAGGTCGTCCTCGGCGATGCCAAACAGGTCGGCGTAATATGGCCCCGCATAACGCTTGGAACGCGCGAGAATACGGACGGACGGCTCGCCGCCCGAAGCACGGACCGATTCACGGAAACCGACCGTGCGTTCAAAAAAGCAGGTACTTTCTGCGCCACAAAGGCACCTTTTCCCCGAACACGGCGAATCTGCCCGCGTCGAACCAGCTCATCGACAGCGCTTCGGATGGTCAAGCGTGTCGTACCAAATTCCTCGGCGAGTCTTTTTCGGACGGAATCATGGAACCCGTGGGATATGCACCGCGCTCGATACGTTCCTCGATGCAGCGTCGAATGCGCATATAAACCGGGGTGGCATCTACTGTTTCAGCCATTGTTCACCTGCCACGCTCCTCATGCCGTTCTCTTCGCCGTTATCGGCAAAGCGGAACTTGTGGGCAAAATCACCGATTTGCAATGCTCCACAAAACGCATGTCCTTATCAAATTCGATCGAGCTCTCATAGAACACCGGCGTTCCCTCTTCTTGCTGGAGCAGCTCGGCCTCTTCGAAGTTCAAACGCGAGATGGAGATATGCTCACGTCCATGCTCAACGCGCACGCCACCTTCTTTGAGCAAGACATCGTAAAGGCTCTCACACTCAAAATCGTGCTCGGGAAGCGATGGGCACAGGGACAGGTTAACGTGAGCGGTCTCGATTGACGCCGCTCGCCCTCAATAAGTCGAACGCGCTGCATGCGGAGCAAGGGAGCGCCTACAGCCACCCCAAGCTTGTCGGCAAGCGCCTCATCCGCCTCGATGGTCCCGGTGGAAACCAGACGAGAAGAGGGGTGCAGGCCGCAGTCCGCACAGCATCGGAAAAGTTATACGTTTCCTGGAAGATGTTCAGCGGCTTGGGAGGACACACATACGTGCCCGATCCGCGACGGCTCTCGAGCGTTCCACACGAGATAAGCCGCGTGATACCGGCACGCAACGCCGTACGCGAAACGCCAATCTCTTCGCACAGCACGCGCTCGGCCGGCAGGCGATCGCCGCCGGCAAGCTGATGGTGCTGGATATACCAAAGAATTCCCTCAACAGCATGATCTTTGGGGGGAATTGCATAAGATTCGCCTGCCATTGCACAGACTCCTCATTCAGAAACGTATGCCGCCAAAATTAGGCCAGCCCTCCCATGGCATCAAATTCTGCCTTGATCTTCTCGGCGACATTCCGATACGACTTATATAGACTTGAATCGCGTTTGACTTCGTCGGTCATAACGGGAATCTCTAATTTGGAAACCTCGTCTTTTCCCGTCTGAACCGCCACAACAACGCCCATACCAAGACACATATTACGCTTGGCAGCATTTATTTTTGCTGCTTGGCAGGATTTGCAGGATACGCTGGGCAAATTCCTGTTTAGAGACCGCTTCTTCGGCCTCCGGATCGCCCGCCTCGGCCACTTCGCACTGCAACACGTCCGCATAGTCAAAAATCTTCGGCTCGCCGCCGCGCTGATGTACGGCCCATTTGCGATGCGTGGCATCCTGGTAGATAGCCGGCAAAAACGTAAACCGCGGCGGGTCCAAAATTGTATCCGTGATGGTAAACACATCGGGATCAAAGGCATCCTGCGGGTTTTTCTTCTTGAACAGCCCCATATCAGCCTCCCGTACTAGCATTAAACAACTCAACCTGAATATAGCACCAATTTCAAGCCGCCGCCTTACCCTATCGGTGCGCGGCGTCTATAGCTCGCCCAGCGGAAGAGTTCACGGACGAGGGCCGGGGTGCTGCTTGTTGAGAAGTGGGCTCCGCGAACTTCTCAAAACAAGGCAGGCACCCCGGCCCCGCCGGCAAATAGCGGACACTCCGCATGCAATCTATGCAAACAAACAAGTACGCTTAGCTACATTCGGTAAGATCGAGCACGCTGCCCTTCACGATAAGCGCCGGCTCCAGAACGACTTCTTCGGCACGTCTACCGCCCCTACCGGCAAGGCGCTTGGACATGCAGCCAAAAGCATGCTCCGCGAGGATACCAGGATCCTGCTCAATCGCGGTCAGCGCCGGCTCAAAGAGAACGTCGCGGCCGAGTTGTCGTAACTCACCACCGAAATGTCACCCGGAATGCTCTTCCCCATCTCGTGTAAGCGCTTGAGCAGACCAAGGGCAATGTTGTCCGAGCTTGCAAATACGGCGGTGGCGTCGGTCGCGAGCACCGCCTCCGAGGCTCGTAGGCACTCGGAATGTAGTACTCGCTCTCAAACTCCAAACGCGCGTCGATAGGCAAGCCAACCTCGCGCAGCGCGCGCTCATAGCCGGCAAGTCGCTTACGCCCCGTATTGGAACGGCGCGCGTTAACCAAGCAGGCAATGCGACGGTGGCCCTGCTCGATCAGATAGCGAGTGGCCATGTAGCCACCCATCTCGTGGTCGAACATCACCTTGTCGCACTCGAGCCCCTCAATGGCACGGTCGACCATTACGGCCGGGATGGCAGGTGGCTGACTTCTTCGCGCAGGCGCGGTCGTCGGAGAACTCGTCGCCCACGACCAGGAAGACGCCATCAACGCCGCGCGTCACCAGCTGGCGCAGCAGCTCCAGATCGTCATCGGCGCTTCCACCCGAGCTGGTAATGAAGAGTGCATAGCCATCCTCGCGGCAGCGCTTTTCCAGGCTACCGGCGAGCGAGGCAAAAAAGCGGCTCTCGATGTTAGGGACGATAAGGCCCAGCGTGCGCGACTCGCGCATGACCAAACTACGCGCAATCTGGTTAGGAACATAGTGGTTGCGCGCCGCGACCTCCTTGATGAGTTTGCGGTTTTCTTCCGAGATGCGACAGGGCCGATTATTGAGCACAAGCGAGACCGACGAGGGGGAAAGCCCCACCTCCTGGGCGATCTGCTTGAGGGTGACTTTGTTGGCCATCTCGCTCCTTCCGGGTTTACGCGCAATCTCTTGAAAGTATAGCGACTACCCCTCTACCTCGGTGATAAACACTTTACCAATCCGGTAGACGGCTGTTTTATCGCCGTCAGCGCACCAAATCCGTCCGGGTGGGGTATATTGCAATCGATTGATGACGACGACCACCAAAAGGCGGATATTCATATGCACGAGAACGACTTTTTTAACGAGGACCTGCTGTGCGCGCTCGCTGGCGTTGCCGGCGAGGACAACGTGTTGATGAGCGAGCCCATGCGCGAGCACACCACGTTTAAGATCGGCGGCCCGGCCGACGTCTTTGTCACGCCCGATACCGAGCAGGGCCTCGTCGCCACGCTCGATACCTGCTATCGCTGCGACCTGCCGCTTACCATCGTGGGCAACGGCTCCGACCTGCTTGTCGGCGACAAGGGCATCCGCGGCGTCGTCGTGGCGCTGGGCGAAGGCCTCTCCGACATTACGGTCGACGGCACGCACGTCACGGCGCAGCCGGCGCTTGCTTCCGATGTCGCCGCGGCGGCAGCCGAGCCGGCCTCACCGGCATGGAGCCCATCTCGGGCATCCCCGGATCGGTCGGCGGCGCCTGCTACATGAACGCCGGTGCCTACGGTGCCTGCATGGCCGATGTGCTAGAGTCCGTGCGCGTCTACAAACCCGCTCGCCAGCTCGACGACGGCACCCGCGGCAGCGGCAACATCATCGAATTCGATGCCGACGAACTCAACCTGGGCTATCGCAAGAGCCGCATCGCCGACGACGGCTTTATCGTGCTTTCGGCCACTTTCAATCTCGCCCCGGGCAACGCCGCGATGATCAAGCCGACATGGACGACTACCGCCAGCGCCGCGAGGACAAGCAGCCGCTCGACATGCCGAGTGCCGGCTCCACCTTCAAGCGCCCCGAGGGCCACTTGCCGGCAAGCTCATCATGGATGCCGGACTGCGCGGACACGCCGTTGGCGGCGCGCAGGTGAGCGAGAAGCACTGCGGCTTCATCGTCAACGCCGACCACGCCACCGCCGCCGATGTCGACGAACTCATCCGCGACATCCAAGCCAAAGTCAAAGAGCAGTTCGACGTAGACCTAGAACCCGAAGTCCACCGAGTCGGCGAATTTTTATAGCCCGCTCGCCGCGGTCCACTTTAATTAATAACGGGACAAGTGACGTAGCTCACTTGTCCCGTTTTCATTTATTTGCGAAGAACATCGGCCATCCGCAGGATTGAAATCATCGACCGATAAGTGAGTTCCACCTTTTCGCCCGCAAGCAGTCGTTTCGAGCCAATCTCATCTAGCCCCACAAGGCGAGAAAACAGCAAGCTACTCATCGTGCCCTCGTCAATTGATTCCTTTATGGTCTTCAAAACGTCCGTATCATGAAGCGACGCCGAGCTGTAGGGGGCAACACGAGCGGAACTCTCAATTAACGACGAGACAAAAGGATGGAGATGCTTTGGACATAGTCCATCAAACACCACATCCCCATTGTCATCCGAGCCGACTAGTCGCCAACTATAATGATCGACCCAGTCGTCTCCGTCATATATGGTGTCCATGAGCAACTTCCCGTCTAGAGAGAAACCTGTTTGAACATCGGGGCGCAAGACCGCAATCCATCTAGACCCGCAGCAGCTCCGACCCAACGCACCACACGACAATTGTATATTGCGACTATTTTAGATCTACATGATCAGTTCGAGTTCGCAACAAGGCGATTATTGCAGCTAGGTTATATTTCATTTTCCACTTTGATGAGCCGTCGGCTCCAAATTCCAAAACCGAAGTCCACGGAGTCGATAATTTTATTTAAAAAGAAGGCCCCGAAAGGGGCCTTCGCCATCTTTATATCAGACAACCAGTCCGGTGTATCGCGCTTTGAACCCGGAAGGTCCGGGACTGCGGGCGAGGCATAAGGTTGGTCGCGAGTTCCGCACGCAAAGAAGGCCACTTAATGTGGCCTTCGTCTTGCGCAGGACTGTAGAGCAGGCAACCTTATGCCTCGCCCGCAGTCCCGGACCAACCAGCTTCAAGCCGCAGTTACGACAGCGCAATACCGCCGAGCCAGCCCCAGCGCACGCCAGAGCCAGTGCCGTAGAACCCAATGAACGAGTCAAGCGACCTCGACGTGATGGCGCCCTCGTTACTCATAACGATGCCGCCGCCAACGTAGATGCCACGTGGCCATAGATCAGGCCCGGTATGCCGGTACCGCTATGCGATGAGTCGGCAACAATCATGCCCACCTGCAGCGCCGAGCGGTCGGAGCTATAGCACCAGGCGTTAAACATATCGCACGCGTTACCGCCAAAGTAGCCAACGCCGGCGTACGGAAGACATTGGTAACCCACGCCGCGCACCAGTCTGACCCGGCGAAGGCGTGGAGTAGCACGCGTTGACGACGGCCTGCTGCTTGCCCGAGCCGGCATTCTGCTGCGGAGTTCCGGGCGCATACGATCCACCGCCCGAGCTCGAACCACCCGAGTAGGAATTGTTCTTGTTCGCGGCGGCCGCGGCAGCGGCGGCCTTCCTGGCAGCCTCCTCGGCCTGGGCGGCAGCGAGAATCTCGGAATCACGCTGAGCCATGAGCTCCTTGACGTCGTCGGAAAGACCGCTCAGCACGATCTGGACCTCTTGCTGCTTGGCCTGCATGTCCTGCATCTGGGCAGTCTGCTGGTCCTTGAGCTTCTCCAAGTCGGCCTTCTGCGACTCAAGCTCGGTCTTTTGCGCATCGAGCTCTTCCTGGATGGCCTGAATGTCCTCGATGGCGTCGCGGTCGCTCTTGTTGATCTTCTCAACATAGTGCGCATTGGCGACGAGTTCCTCAAACGAACCCGAGGCGAGCAGCAGCGACAGGATGTTGGTGCCGCCCGACTTATAGCTGGCGGAAACGCGATCGGAAAGATCGCCGCGCTTCTTTTTGAGCTCGGCCTTCTTTTCGTCAATCTGCGCCTGCGTGCTGTCAATCTGGCCCTGTACGCCCTCGATATCGTTGAGGGTCTGGGCGTTCTTGTTGGCCAGCGCCGCGTATTCATTTGCGATGCCGTCGAGCTGGGCCTGGACCTCGTCAAGCTGAGCCTGGGCCGCATTGAGCTTGTCGGTAGTTTCCTTGGTGGCCTCCGCAGCATGGGCGCGAGCGGGCAGACCAAAAAGAACGGCTGCAGAAGCTGCGCCGAACAGGGCCTTGAGGGCAGTGCGACGCGAAAGCTCCTGGGAAAGGATGGAATCGCTGTTTGGTGACATATCTACTCCGTTACATGTTTATTTATATGTCGCTCAACTCATACATATTAGCGTACATCCGGCGCATCCCAACGATTTCCACGAACGGCAGCAAACCGTATGGTCGGCGGCTCGTATGCAAACGTCAAAGTCAAGGTTACGCCCACGCCAAACATTTCAATGAGTACGTTAGCATGTTCATCTGCTTTTCCTGCCCTGCACGTTTTGGGTGCCCCTGCCTGCGCTATACTCCCCTGAAGAAGTGTTCCTGATTCGATAGGAGACTACATGTCCAAAGCACTCGACCCCAAAGACACCTGCGTCCTCGTTACCGGTGGCGCCGGCTTTATCGGCTCGCACACCGTCGTTCAGCTGCTCGAGGGTGGCTACCAGGTTGTCGTCGTCGATGACCTCTCCAACTCCAGCGCCGTTGCCATCGACCGCGTCAAGACCATCGTGGGCGACGAGGCCGCCAAGAACCTCACCTTCTACGAGGCCAACGTGCTCGACCGCGAGGCCATGAACAAGATCTTCGACACCCATCAGATCGACCGCGTCATCCACTTCGCCGGCTTTAAGGCCGTCGGCGAGTCGGTGAGCAAGCCCGTCGAGTACTACCACAACAACATCGAGAACACCCTGGTGCTCATCGACGTCATGCGCAACCATGGCTGCAAGTCCATCATCTTCTCGAGCTCCTCGACCGTCTACGCGACCCGGACAACCCGCCCGTCACCGAGGAAGACCCCAAGAAGCCCGCAACCAACCCCTATGGCTGGACCAAGTGATGATCGAGCAGATCCTTATGGACGTTCACACCGCCGACCCCGAGTGGGACGTTGTGCTGCTCCGTTATTTCAATCCCATCGGCGCCCATCCGTCGGGCCTGATCGGCGAGGATCCCAAGGGCATCCCCAACAACCTGGTGCCCTATGTCGCGCAGGTTGCCGTGGGCAAGCTCGAGGCCGTTCAGGTCTTTGGCAACGACTACCCCACACCCGACGGCACCGGTGTGCGCGACTACATCCACGTGTGCGATTTGGCCTCCGGTCACGTTGCCGCCCTTAACTGGATGAACGGCAAGACCGGCGTCGAGATCTTTAACCTGGGCACCGGCACCGGTACCTCGGTACTCGAGGTCGTCGCCGCCTTCTCCAAGCCTGCGGCAAGGAGCTGCCCTACGTGATCCGCGAGCGCCGCGCCGGCGACATCGCTGCCAACTGGTGCGATGCCTCCAAGGCCGAGCGCATGATGGGCTGGAAAGCTCAGTACGACATCGCGGATATGTGCCGCGATAGCTGGAACTGGCAGAGCCACAACCCCAACGCTTCGCCGACGCCGAGTAGCAAAAACCTACATACCGCTCTTGCCCCGATCTCACGTTGTGAGGTCGGGGCTTTTTCATGGCATGTAACCATTCGCCGAAAATCGACCAACTTTTTTATCTTGCCTGTACATGTTTAAACAACATGTTTTACAATAGGCATATCGAATCAGAACATCGGAGGCGGACTGCGCACCCATCGGCAGACCGACCCCACAACAAGAAGGTTGGTGAGCGCATTCATGGAGCGTGCAAGCGGCGTCCTCATGCCCGTCTCATCTCTGCCCGGACCATACGGAATCGGCGGCTTTGGCTGGAATGCCTACGACTTTGTCGATTTCCTCGCCTCGTGCAAACAACATTATTGGCAGATTCTGCCCCTTACGACGACTAGTTACGGCGATTCGCCTTACCAGTCGTTCTCGGCCCGCGCGCAACCCTAACTTCATTGACTTTGCCGAGCTTATCGAAGCCGGGTATCTGGAGCAGCGCGATATCGACGGCGTGTACCTGGGCTCCGATCCCAGCAATGTCGACTACGGTGCTATCTTTGCTGGCCGCCGCCAAATCCTCGACCGCGCCGCCGAGCGCTTCGCCGCGAATAAACCAGCCGATTTCGACGACTTTATCCAGGCAAACGAGGACTGGCTCATTCCCTACTGCGAGTTTATGACCGTAAAGGAGGAGTGCGGGCTCAAGGCCTTTTGGGAGTGGCCCGAGGAGCTCCGCCGCCGCGGCGAGGCATCCAGCAAGGTCTGCGCCGCCCACCCCGAGCGCATGCTTTACCACCAGATGACGCAGTATTTCTTCGATCGCCAGTGGAGCCGCCTCAAGGCCTATGCCAACGAGCGCGACATCCTGATCATCGGCGACCTGCCCATCTACGTCTCGCGCGACTCCGTCGAGATGTGGGCCACGCCCGAGCTCTTTAAGATCGACGCCGCCGGCAATCCCGTCAGCGTCGCGGGAACGCCGCCCGACCAGTTCTCGGCCACCGGCCAGTACTGGGGCAACCCCATCTATGACTGGGATGCCATGGAAGCAGACGGCTTCTCTTGGTGGGAAGGCCGCATCCGAGCCGCCCTCGACATGTACAACATCATCCGTCTGGACCACTTCCGCGGTTTCGAGGCATTTTGGAGGTGCCGTTCTCCTCTCCCGATTCGTCATATGGTTCGTGGACGCAGGGACCCGGCCCCAAGCTCTTCAAGGTGCTCGAGGAAAAGCTCGGCACGCTTCCCATCATTGCCGAAGACCTGGGCTTTCTTACCCCTGGTGTCATCGACATGCGCGACACCACGGGCTTCCCTGGCATGAAGATCCTGCAGTTTGCCTTTGAGGGCACCAACTCGTACTACCTGCCGCACAACTACATTGCCAACACCGTCGCCTACGTCGGAACGCATGACAACGAAACGGCACGCGGCTGGTATGAGGGAACGGCCACCCCGCGTCAGCGCGAGCAGGCGGCCCTGTATACCCACCAGCAGGCAGGCGAGTCCATGGCCGATGCGCTCAACCGCACCATCGCCGCCAGCGTGAGCGATACCTGCATCTACACCATGCAGGACCTGCTCAATCTGGGCAACGAGGCGCGCATTAACACCCCCGCCACCCTGGGCGGTAACTGGACTTGGCGCATGCTTGATGGCGCCATCACCCGCGAACTCGAGCACAAGCTCACCGGCTGGACCGAGACCTACTTCCGCATCCCATCGGAAGCCGAAATCGAGCTTCCTCAATAGGAGCCACCGCGCCCGACCCCGCCCCACCGTGCGGACGCGACCGCTTTTCCCGCGCGAGACCACTCCAATCCCCTCGCGCGGGCTTCTTTTGAATTTCTGACATGTCGTCAACTCGCCACAGGAGGAAACATGCCCCGTATCAATCTTGCGGATCTTGCCGAGCAGTCCTTTGGAACTTCGCTCGAGCAACTCGATGACCGCCGCATTTACAAACTGCTGGTCAAGCTCGTACAGGAGCGCTCCGCCGCCTGCCCGCTCAACAATGGCAAGAAAAAGCTCTACTACATCTCTGCTGAGTTTTTGATTGGCAAACTGCTCATCAACAACATGATCGACCTTGGCATCTATGCGAGGTTAAAGACCAGCTCACCGCTGCCGGCCACGACCTCAACAAGATTGAGGAGTTTGAGGTCGAGCCCTCGCTGGGCAACGGCGGCCTGGGCCGTCTGGCCGCGTGCTTCCTGGATTCCATTGCCACGCTGGGCCTTACCGGCGACGGTGTGGGCCTCAATTACCATTACGGCCTGTTCCGTCAGCGCTTTGCCGACAACCAGCAAAAGGCCGTCCCCGATGAGTGGCTTAGCGAGCAGGACATCCTGATCGATGACGACCGCTCCTACACCGTCGAGTTTGGCGATTTTGCCGTCACCTCCAAGCTCGTCAACATCGATGTGCCCGGTTACGGCCAGCCCACCAAGAACCGCCTGCGTCTGTTCGACCTGGCAAGTGTCGACGACGGCCTGGTCCCCGGCAGCTCCATCGACTTCGACAAGACGAAGATCGCCAAGAACCTCACCTTGTTCCTCTATCCGGATGATTCCGATGAGCAGGGCCGCCTGCTTCGCATCTACCAGGAGTACTTCATGGTGAGCAACGCCGCCCAGCTCCTGATCGACGAGGCCGTCGAGCGCGGCAGCAACCTGCACGATCTGGCCGACTACGCCGTGGTCCAGATCAACGACACGCACCCCACCATGGTCATTCCCGAGCTCATCCGCCTGCTCACCACCGAGCACGACATCGAGTTTGACGAGGCCGTTGCCATCGTGCGCTCCATGGTCGCCTACACCAACCACACGATCCTTGCCGAGGCGCTCGAGAAGTGGCCGCTCGCCAGCCTGCAGAAGGTCTCGCCCGCCATCGCCGACATCATCGTCAAGCTCGACGAGGTTGCCAAGCCGAGCACGACGACCCGCGCGTCGCCATCATCGACGAGCACGACACCGTCCACATGGCCCACGTGGACATTCACTTTGGCTTCTCCATCAATGGCGTCGCCGCACTCCACACCAAGATTCTGGAGGACACCGAGCTTCACCCGTTCTACGAGATCTATCCCGAGAAGTTCTCCAACAAGACCAACGGCATCACCTTCCGTCGTTGGATCCATGGCGCCAACCCCGCGCTCGCCAACCTGCTCGACGATGTGATCGGCACCGATTGGCGCAGCACCGGCGACCTGAGCAAGCTCGCCGAATTCGCTAACGACAAGGATGTTCTTGATCGCCTGGCCGCCACCAAGCCGAGGCCAAGACCATCATGCGCCAGTTCATGGCGCTCGAGCAGGGTGTGACCATTCCTTCCAACGCCATCATCGATGTTCAGGTCAAGCGTATCCACGAGTACAAGCGCCAGCAGATGCTCGCGCTCTACATCATCTGGAAGTATCTCGATATCAAGAACGGCAATAAACCCGAGCACCCCATCACCATCATCTTCGGCGGCAAGGCGGCACCTGCCTACACCATCGCCCAGGACATCATCCATTTGATCCTGACACTGTCGCAGTGGATCGCCAACGACCCCGACGTGGCCCCCTACCTGCAGGTTGTCATGATCGAGAACTACAACGTCACCGCTGCTGAGCGTGTGATCCCCGCCGCCGATATCTCCGAGCAGATCAGCTTGGCCTCCAAGGAGGCGAGCGGCACCTCCAACATGAAGTTCATGCTCAACGGCGCTTTGACCTGTGCACGCTTGACGGTGCCAACGTGGAGATTGCCGAGCTCGTGGGCGACGAGAACATCTACACCTTTGGTGCCTCTTCCAAGCAGGTCGAGCAGCTCTACGCCGACGGCAGCTATGACGCCGGCGCGCTCTATCGCAAGCCCGGCATCAAGCTGCTGGTGGACTTCATCACCAACCCCGCCTTTATGGCGACCGGCAACGCCGAGCGCCTGCAGCGCCTGCACGACGACATCAAGGGTAAGGACTGGTTTATGGCCCTGCTCGACATTGAGGAGTACATCCAGACCAAGGAGCGCGTGCTGGTAGACTACGAGGACCAGGACGCTTGGATGCGCAAGGCGCTGATCAACATCGCCAACGCCGGCACCTTCTCGTCTGACCGCACGATCTCCCAGTACAACGACGAGATTTGGCACCTGAGCTAATTTCGTTTCCTTTACCCATCCTCTTGAAAGCGGAGTCGCAGCAACGCGGCTCCGCTTTTTTGCCCGCGTGTTGCCCGTGGCCCGCCTCGACAAAATCGTCTCAATCTGTAACACCTACTCGGCCAAAACGGCCCTACCTGTTACAGATCAAGCCAAACCGGTCCTTTCCCTAGGGTTTATCTCAATCTGTAACATCTAACGTCTGAAATCCGCCCTTACTGTTACAGATCGAAACAAATGGATAAGCCGGCTAAAACAATCTCGTTCTGTAACAGGTAGCTGCCGAAATCAGTCTCTCGTGTTACAGATCGAGACGGAAGGACAGGCGGCTCAACTCAATCTCGTTCTGTAACATCTAAACCCAATTCGAACCTCTACCTGTTACAGATCAAGACAAACGACCGACCAGACAACCCCGTCATAAAGAAAGGCTCCCCTCTCGCCTAGTGGACGGAAGGGGAGCCTTATATGTGACCACGGCAAAAGGATGGCAAAGCCGCAGTCGCCCAAAAGGAGGGCCTGATTGGATCGGGCTAGATAAGGTTCTTGCCAGACACCTTATCGAAGAGATGGGTCGCGTTCTTCTCAAACTTGAACCAGATGGTGTCGCCCGCCTTGAGCGCACCCTTGGCCTCAAGGTCGACAACGGGAATGATCAGGACAAACTGGCCATCGGGAGCGGTCACGTGGACATGCTCGGTCGAGCCCATGAGCTCGGTCACCTCGATGGTGCCCTGAAGCGCACCCTCCTCGCCCTTTTCGGCAAGCAGAATCTGCTCGGGACGTACGCCGGCCGTGATCTCCTTCACGTCGCCGCCGTCCCAATTAAGGGCGAGCTGAGCGCAGGTCTCGGGGGCCAGCGCGACATTCATGTCGTCGGTCTTGACGGTAAAGCCGTCGCCCGAGCGCACCAGCTGGGCATCGAAGAAGTTCATCTGCGGCACGCCGATGAAGCCGGCGACGAAGATGTTCGCGGGATGGTTGAAGACCTCCTGCGGCGTGGCGATCTGCTGGACAACGCCGTCCTTCATGACCACGATACGGTCGCCGAGAGTCATGGCCTCGGTCTGGTCGTGAGTAACATAGATGAACGTGCCCTTGATCTCGTGGCGCAGCTTGATGAGCTCGGCACGCATCTGGTTACGCAGCTTGGCGTCCAGGTTGGACAGCGGCTCGTCCATCAGGAAGACCTTAGGATCACGCACGATGGCGCGGCCGATAGCGACACGCTGGCGCTGGCCGCCCGAAAGCGCCTTGGGCTTGCGGTCGAGGTACTCGGTGATACCCAAGATCTCGGCAGCGGAGCGAACCTTGCGGTCGATCTCGTCTTTGGGGACCTTCTTGAGCTCAAGCGTAAACGCCATGTTCTCGTACACCGTCATGTTGGGGTACAGAGCATAGCTCTGGAACACCATGGCGATGTCGCGGTCCTTGGGCGCCACGTCGTTGACGCGCTTGCCGTCGATGAGCACGTCGCCCGAGGTAATGTCCTCCAGGCCGGCGACCATGCGCATCGTCGTGGACTTACCGCAGCCAGACGGGCCAACGAGGACGACGAACTCCTGGTCGTGAACGGTGAGGTTAAAGTCCTCAACAGCGAGCACGCCATCCTCGGTAACCTTAAGGTTATGCTTCTTCTCCTCGGTCTTCTTCTTTTTGCCAAAGAAGCCCTTCTTTTTGGACTCGGTGTTGGGATACACCTTCTGAACATGTTTGAGAACGATCTCGGCCATGTCTTTACCTTTCGATGTGCGGCGCCGCGCTGAGGGGCGCCGCAGAAACTTGCAAAACAGTTACGGCATCAGCTGACGCACCTGCACCACGCCGTCGATGATGTACTTCTGGCAGAGGATGTACATGATGACGATGGGGACAACGACCATCATGATGCAAGCCATCATGGGGCCGAGCTCGACGTGGCCGTAGCCGCCGCGGAAGTACTGGATCAAGATAGGAATGGTCTTGTACTTGGTGGAGTCGAGCGTAAGGTAGGGCAGCAGGTAGTCGTTCCAGACCCACATGGTCTCGAGAATGCCGACCGAAAGATAGGTGGGCTTCATGATGGGAAGGACGATCTTAAAGAACACCTGGACCGGGTTGCAGCCGTCGATCATGGCCGCCTCCTCGATCTCGAGTGGGATGTTCTTTACAAAGCCGGCGAACATAAAGACCGCCAGGCCCGCGCCAAAGCCCAGATAGATAAAGCAGATGTTGAACGGCGTGTTGAAGCCGATGCGGTCCGCCAAATTGGACAGCGTGAACATGAGCATCTGGAAGGGCACGACCATCGAGAAGACGAACAGGTAATAGAAGAAGTTCGAGATCTTGCTGTTGACGCGAACCACGTACCAAGCGCACATGGAGCAGCACACCAAGATCAGCACGACCGACGTGACCGTGATGATGAGCGAGTACATAAATGCCGAGGCAAAGCCCTGCTCGTTAAGGGCGTGCACGTAGTTTGCAAGGCCGTTGAACGTCTCGGGCGTGAGCAGATCGAACGCGTGGTGGTGCTGATTGCGGTCGCTTTCTTAAAGGAATTGAGCGCAATCATAAACACGGGGTAGATCCACGCGAGCGACAGGATCGTAAAGAAAATCGAGAGCGCGCGGTTGATAACCTTATCGCGTTTCATTACTGCTGCACCTCCTTGGACCTCGTGGCCTTAAGCTGAATCATGGAGATGGCTACGACCAGGATGCAGAAGATAACCGCCTTGGCCTGACCGATGCCCTGCCATGCGATACCGGCACGCGAATAGAACGTGTTGTAGATGTTCAGGGCGAGCATCTCGGTGGAGTGCGCGGGGGCGCCGCCGGTAAGGGCGAGGTTCTGGTCGAACAGCTTAAAGCCGTTGGTGATGGACAGGAACAGGCAGATGGTGATGGTCGGCATCAGGTTAGGGATCTTAACCTTCCAAAACGTCTGCCATGCCGTGGCACCGTCGACCTTGGCGGCCTCGATGTAGTCGGACGGAATGGACTGCAGACCAGCGATGTAGATGATCATCATGTAGCCGACCTGCTGCCACAGGGTCAGGATTATAAGGCCCCAGAAGCCGGCAGCGGAGTTAAGGGCAATGAGCTGGCGCCCACGTTGGAGAGCAGGCAGTTGATCAGGATCTGCCAGATGTAGCCCAACACGATGCCGCCGATCAGGTTAGGCATAAAGAAGATCGTACGGAAGATGTTGGTGCCTTTGAGCGCCTTGCGGGTGAGCGCCTGCGCAATTGCCAGGGCGATCACGTTGATGAGCACCGTCGACAGGAAGGCAAACGCCACGGTAAAGAAGAACGACGTGGCAAACTGCGGATCGGACAGCGCGCGCACGTAGTTCGCGATACCGACAAAGTGCGCGTTGTTAATGGTAATAAACTGGCAGAACGAGAGATAGAAGCCTGGATAAAAGGGATCACGAACCCGATCATAAACGCCAGGCACGTGGGCAGCATAAAGAGCGGCCACCAGCGCTTGAGTGCTTTGCCCATAAAAGTCCTTTCAATATGCAGAGGGCGGGCAAACCAACGTCTGCCCGCCCCCTGTCGCTAATCAGATAGCTTGGGCAGCAACTGCTTACTCGGAAGCAGCCTTCTCGGTCTTCCAGCCATCGACGAAGGCGTTCTTGACGCCGTCCCACTTGCTGTTGTCGGCAGCATAGGCGATCAGAGCCTGCTTGAGGTTCTTCTTCCACTCCTCGGAGGGGATGTAAACGAAGTCCCAAGCAACGGTCTTCTTGCCGTCCTTGGCCATGGCAACGGCCTGCTGCGAGAAGACGTTGGTGGTTTCCTTGGCGCTCTTGAACGGAGCGGTCAGACCCATCTTGTCGGCGATGATGCTGGTCGGGGTGTCAGCGGTGACGCACCAGTACATGAAGTCCTCGGTGGCCTTCTGAGCATCCTCGGAAGCCTGGGAGCTCACGCACCAGTAGTTCTCGCCGCCGGAGCACAGGCCCTGGTTCTCCTCGCCGTCGACGCCGATGTAGATCGGCAGCATGCCAAGCTGGTCGTCGGTCATACCGGCCTTGGTGAGGTCAGCGTAGGCCCAAGAGCCGTTCTGATAGAAGACGGCCTTGCCGGTTGCGAACTCGTTGGTGGCGTCGTCACCGGTCTTGGAGGCAAGCTGCGAAGGATCGCAGGTGGAGTCGGTGATATACAGGTCGAAGATCTGCTTGAAGTTGTCGAGATACTCGCCCTTGATCTCATCGTCCTCCTGGTTGTGCTCCTTCTCGAACTCGTAGTAGAGCGGGAGGTTGGCGAGGTGGGTGGTGTAACGCCAGCTGGAGGAGTCATCCATGCCGGCGGAAGTGAAGGCGCCCTCAACGCCAAGCTCGTCCTTGCGGGCCTGAATGTCGTCAGCGCAAGCCTTCAGCTTGTCGAAGGAGTTGATGTCCTCGGCCTTGTAGCCAGCCTTCTCGAGCAGCTGCTTGTTGTAGATGATACCGTAGCTCTCCTGGACCCAGTCGATACCCAGATCCTTGCCATCGGACTGCAGAGCCAGGGAGTCGTCAATGAGCTCACCGCGGAGCTTGGTATCGGACAGATCGGCGCAGTAATCCTTCCAGTTCTTAAGACCGGTGGGGCCGTTGACCTGGAACAGGGTCGGAGCGGAGCTCTTGGACATCTCGGACTTGAGCTTCTCCTCGTAGGTGTTGGAGGCGGCGGTCACGATCTTGACCTCGACGCCCTTCTCCTCCTTGTACGCCTTGGCGATCTCCTTCCACTCCTTGTCGACCTCGGGCTTGAATTGGAGGAAGTAGACCTCGGCAGCGTCACCAGAAGCAGAGGAGCCGGAGCCGGCGGAGCACCGCAGCCACGAGACCCAGACCAAGAACCGCAGCCGCGGAACCAGCAAAACCCAGGAACTGCCTTCTGCTCATTTCGTTCTTCATTACAATCCACCCTTTCACACCGTGGCGGCACCCTTTGCCGCCGCCTTCGGAGATTGGCTCGGGGACTTTGCCCCTTTTGCTGATTTGAACGATACGCTATTTGACTAGTTGTTTGAACAAGTATTACTAGAGCGGTAGAAAAACTTCGGTGAACGGTAATTTCAACTTGATACTTGACAAGTTTTGTATAAACAATTATTTGTTATCGAATGCAGAGAAAACGCCGGTCAAGCCGATGCATCGTCGGTTTGACCGGGCGTTTTCGCTTTGAGGGCATGAGTCTCGTCAGGCTGCGAGCTAGCCGGCTATCGCTTGGAGTTGACGCGGTAGTGGAAGATCTCGGGATGCGTGCGGGCATGCGTGACCTCGAACAAGATGCCATCCGAGGTGTACGACTGGCTCTCCATGACGGCAACGCAGTTGTATTTGCCGAGGTCAAGATAGCTGCAGTCCTCATCGTTGGCGAGCTCGACGCTCACTGTACGGCGACTCGCCATCACCTTGACGCCGCGTTTGTGCTCCAGATAGTCGTAAATTGACTTTGCGGCGATCTCGGGCGTCAGGCCCTTGGCGATTGACTCCAAAAAGTAACCATGGTCCACTTGGCGCGCGTTGCCGTTGAGGCTTCGGACACGCACCACGCGAATCAACTCCTCGCCCACCTTAAAGCCCAGGCGACGAGAGAGTTGCTCGGTGCAAATCAAATGCTCAAAAGACTTAACGTCCGTCGATGCAACGGCATTGTTGCGCTTTGCAAATTCGCCAAACGACTCGACTTCCTCGAGTGCGCCCAGCATGTCGGTTTCACCCTTGAGCCAAATAACGCGCACGCCCTTGCCGTGTATAGGCTGCACAAACATCTGGTCGGCCAGCATGCTCAAGGCGCGTCGAACGGTATTGCGCGTGCAGCCAAATTCCGCGGTCAGCTCGGCTTCGGTTGGCAGCATCTCCTGAAACGCATAAGTCCCGTTAATGATGCGCGAACGGATCTCGCGGTAGATTCCTTCGTAAATCGCTTTTGGCATGACTTCACCTCTAATGAATATGTATGGCTAGGCACGATAGCATTTCTTGAAGTTGTTTAAACCGATTATCGGCAAAGCGACAGGATTTAACCGTTGACGGTTTCTGTCACGCTCAAACCGGTTTCGCTCAAAACTGCCGGTATGACAATCGTCTGGTCCTCTACAATGAATCCATTGTTTAAACGTTTCACCACGCGCAACGCGCCTCGATATTCGGGAGGCAGAACATGCTGCAAAAAATCCAACGCTTTGGCGGGGCAATGTTCGCGCCCGCCATGTTGTTTTCCATATCGGGCCTTATGGTCGGCGTCTCCGCCCTCGCAACGTCTGCGGATATCGTCGGCGACCTCGCCGTATACGGAACCCCTTGGTACGTTTTTTGGACTATCATTCAGCGCGGCTCGTGGACGGTCTTTAAACGACTTCCGCTCCTTTTTGCCGTAGCGCTGCCCATCGGCCTTGCCCAAAAGCAACCGGCACGTTGTTGCCTCGAGGCGCTCGTGGCCTATTTTGCCTATTGCTTCTTTTTGAGCGAGATCATCAAGCTGAGCGGAGACAACCTTGGACTTAAGTACCCGTCGTCTTTGACCTCCGCTAGCGGCATCACCATCATCGACGGCATCAAGACGCTCGACACCGGCATTATCGGCCCGCTGGCGGTGTCGGCAACCGTCGTCGCCATCCATGACCGCTTCTACGATGTCAAGGTTCCCGATTGGCTCGGCACCTTCTCGGGCTCCTCGCTGGTCTACCTCATCAGCTTTTTTGCCGTGTTTGCCCTTGCCGCTATCTCGGCCGCCATCGTGCCCTCCGTATACGCTGTGACCGAAACACTGCGCCACGCACTTGCGGGCGTCGGCCCCTTTGGCGTGGGCATCTTTGTGCTTTTGGAGCGAGCGCTCGAGCCCATGGGGCTGCACCACCTGCTCTACATGCCGATCTACTACGACAACCTGGTCATTAACGACGGCATCTACGCCACGTGGAGCAGCTTGCTCCCCATCCTCTCCCATAGTACGCGCCCCCTTAATGAACTTGCGCCGTGGGCCGGTTTTACCGCCACCGGCTGGGTCAAGCTCTTTGGCCTTCCCGCCATCGCAGCCGCGTTCTACTCCACCGCAAAACCAGAGCGCCGCGCCGGCCTCAGGGCCATCCTTGTTCCCGCCATCATCGCCTCGGTGGTTTGCGGCGTTACCGAGCCACTCGAGTTTCTCTTTATGTTCACCCACCCCGGCTCTTTTTTCTCTACGCCGTCTTATCGTCTTGCCTTGCCACAACCATGAATCTCTTTGGCATCGTCGGCATCTTCTCGGGCGGCCTCATGGAGATGGCAGCCTTCAACTTATTCCGCTCATGCGGACGCATGCCGGCTCCTACCTTTTGGCGCTCGGTATCGGCCTTGCCTTTAGCCTCATCTTTTTTGTTAGTTTTCGAGCACTCATCTTGATCTATGACCTTAAGACGCCGGGCCGCGAGGATCATGTCGCCAATCGCGCGGCAATCGATCATTTAACGGGAAGCGGCTTTGCCAAAGAGCAATCTCCCAATGACGAGGTCAATAGTCGATCCGATCAAGATCACGTCCTCGCTGAGCGGGTAATTCAGCTTTTAGGTGGCGTTGGCAATATTGTGGGCGCAACCAACTGCGCCACGCGCCTGCGCGTCGAGGTCGCAGACCCTTCCATCGTTGCAGATAACGCGGCGTTTGTCGCGGCGGGCGCCAAGGGCCTCATCATTACGGGCAAGACCGCCCAGGTGATCATCGGCATCTCCGTTCCCCGCGTTAAAGAGCATTTTGACCAGATCATGGGCCTCGAACCGGGTTTTGCATTCGCCGCCTCGCCTTCTCATGCCGCCGACGCCACCAAAAAGCATGGCAATGTCTGCTTCTTCGACATCGACGGTACGCTCGCCTGGCAAGATCCCAGACTTGCCCAGGAGCTTCCCGAGGACGAGCGAGACCTCTCCCCCTATCCCGACGAGACGGTTGCACAGGCAATTCGCACGTTTGTCGCCAACGGCAACAAAGCCTTTATCTGTACGGGGCGCACCCTCAGCTGCATCCATCCCAAGCTGCTCGAGCTGCCGTGGGCAGGCGTCGTGTGCCTCGCGGGCGGTTACGCCGAACTCGAGGGGCGTATCGTGCGAAATGCAGCCATAAACCCTGGTCTGCTACAGCGCCTCGCCCCCTATCTCGAGCAATCGGGCGAGGTCATTCGCTTTGAGGGCATCGATCGCGTCGTGCGCATGAGTGCAGATGCCCCCGAGACGTACGGCTACGCACGCACCGTGGCGACGCCGTCACGCAACTTGAGCACTACAACGCCTATAAAATTCTTATGTCCACACCACTTGCCAACCGCATCGCCCAAGATGAAGAGCTTGGACCTCTGCTCTGCCTCAACGAGCTCGAGCTCGAGGTCACAGAAATCTCGCCGCGCGAGTGCACCAAACGGGCCGGAATCAAGGCTGTGCTTGACGCCCTGGGACCAGACCACGGCACCGTATATGGCATTGGCGACGCGAGCAACGACATCGCCCTCATGGAGCGGTCGATGTTGGCATCGCCATGGGCAACGCGCCGGACTTCCTCAAGGAAAAGGCCGACTACGTAACCGACAGCTTCGACCACGACGGTGTCGTCACCGCGCTCGAACACTTTGGGCTTATCTAGCCGAGCCCCTTGCCGCGTTTGCGACCGCAAGACTCAATCGTCTTCAACCGCCGCGCTCGACGCCCCAATGTGGCAATATGTTGTCTGCATAATGCAACGGTGCAACCTAAGAAAGAATGCGAGAACCCGTGTCCAGTCCGTTTACCAGCTTTTTAGCCCAGCACTTTGACCAGATTAACGACTATCTGGCCACGTTCTTTGACGGACAGGCAACTTCCGCCGATATCGAGCGTTACCTGTATACCCCGCTCTCGGCATTTACGGCCAATGCCGGCAAGCGCCACCGCCCGCTCATCTGCATGCTCGCCGCCACCGCGGTAGGCGGCAGCTTTGAGAGCGCCCGCAGCGCGGCGGCAGCTATAGAGCACTTTCAATCGGGAGCGCTTATCCATGACGACATCGCCGACAACGGCCAACTGCGTCGCGGCAAGCCCTGCATGCACCTTACCGAGGCACGGGACTTGCCATCAACTGCGGCGATCTGGCGCTCACCATGGTCACCAAGACGGTTCTCGACGACCCCACGCTCGAGGCAGACGTGAAACTCCGCGTGCTCCACGAGCTCACCGAGATGATCGTCCGCACCATTGAGGGCCAGGCACTCGACTTGGGCTGGGTCCGCGATGGGCGCTTTGACATCTCGGTCGACGATTATCTGGACATGGCGACGCACAAGACCGCGTACTACAGCGGAGCCACGCCACTTGCCGCCGGAGCCATTATCGGCGGCGGCAGCGAGGAGCAGATTGAGGCGCTGCGCGCCTTTGGCCTGTACACGGGCCTTGCCTTCCAGATCCAAGATGATCTGCTCAACTTGATCGGCACCAAAGAGGCCGCCAACAAGGACTTCCGCACCGACATCACCGAGGGCAAGCGCACGCTTGTCGCCGTACACGCCCTCTCTGATGAACGCCACCACGACGAGATCGAGGCGATTCTTTCCTCGGGCACCGATGATCCCGCGCAGCTCGCACGCGCCGTGGAGATCTTCCAGGAGACCGGCTCCATCGATTACGCCCACACTTACGCGCTCGACCTGACCGCCAAGCCAAAGCGGCCATCGAGAACGTTGAGCTTGATCAGCACGCACGCGAGTTGTTCCTCTCCATGGCAGATTTCTTTGTGGAGCGACTCAACTAGCGTGGGTTATAAAACCTGTCAGCAGCGTATTTGGGTACAACTTGCTACACTGTTGAGTGCATGTTTATGCATCTCTTTGCGTCGTCTATCCGACAGGCGCTCAAATAGTACGAATGATACGCCGAAAGGGGTTCGTTCATGGAACCTATTACAACGGGCATGCGGGGAGCAGCCGTCGAGGACGTCCAGTCCCGCCTTCTGCAGCTCGGCTATACAATCGATGACACCGAGGTCTCCGACAAGCGCTTTGGCACCACCACCGAGCAGGCTGTTGGCACCTTTAGGCTCGACAGTGGTCTTGCCGCCGGTCACGCCGTTGACATTCCCTGCTGGAGTGCCCTGGTCGACGCCTCGTATAAACTGGGCGATCGTACGCTCTATCTGCGTATGCCCAATTTCCATGGTGCCGACGTTCAGGCCCTGCAGAGGGCGCTCAACGTTTTGGGCTTTGCCTGCGGTGAGGACGACGGCTATTTTGGCCCGCACACCGAGGCCGCTCTGCAGCAGTTCCAAGAAAATGTCGGCCTGTTTGCCGATGGCATGGCGTTCCAGGATACCTACGCTATATCAACCGCCTGCATCACGTGTGGAGGGCAAGCCCTCGGTTACCGAGGCCGAGTCGCGCATCGGTTTTGCCCGCGCCGCCAACGTGCTCGAGCGCTTCCAGATTGCCGTCATCGGTGAGGACCCCATCGCACGCAGCGTTGCATCGCGCATGTGGAACATCGCCACGGCGACGACCGACAGCAGCGGCATGATGCTTTGCGATTCCGAGGTTCCGACCGACGTGGATCTGGTGCTCGAGATCGCAAGCGATGAGCTGCCCGCAGATGCTGCGCCGCGCGCCACGATCGCCCTTGCCGAGTGTCACAACCTTGCACAGCGCATCCGCACCGCCAATGTCGCCGCGCAGCAAAAGCCCGCGCGCATCCGCATTGAGCTCACGGGCATGACGCGCTACAACGGAACCTTCACCGCAAGTGATGCGCAGACACTCGCCGTATGCCTGCTCGATGGCGTTTGCGATGCCCTCGCAGATTAGGTAAACTAAACGGGTTGCTTTTGGGCAACACCACACATTGGGACGTAGTTCAACGGTAGAACTCCGGTTTTTGGTGCCGGCTGTTGGGGGTTCAATCCCTCCGTCCCAGCCAAAGAAACAAGCCTCTCGAACGCATAGCCGATCGGGAGGTTTTTCTTGTGGGCAAGCGGGGGGATTCGAACCCGCAAGGCAACACAACTTCTCGTCCAGCACGGGAAAATCTACCTTCAAAAGACAGGCGCCCCAAGCCCATTAGGACCAAGAGCGCCTTACATCTAGAAAATATAAGCCTAGTTCCGAAAAGCGAGCCGCATGCAACAACCAAGTAACCACAGGCCCCGGGAGAGCGGGGGCACCGGCTTAGGTTTATCGCGAGTTCCGCACGAACAGGAGGCCACGTGACCTCGATGTTTTGGACGTGACAGCGAGAGGGGTCCTGGTATGGCAAGGTGACGTGAAACAAGGCGGCGCTGACCTTCTGGTCGCGCCGCCGAAGTTGAACGTCAGATTGCCGTGCCAGGGCCCCTCGCAGCGTCAAGAAGACCGCCGTTCGGTAGAACGGCGGAACTAATTGTTCAGCATGCGGTCGAAGCTTCCCGAGTCGCCATCCCGATAGTCGCGGTCATCAGAATCTCCTGCGGAATGCGTCCGCCCTCGCGCAGCACGTTGCGGAACTGCACGCGCGTGACCATGGGCAGATCTTTGATCGTCGCCGCCAGGTTCTGCGGTACACCCTGGTTGGCAGCCGCGGGCTCGCACTCACCGCCGGCCTTCACGCGGCGCTTGTGCTCGGCGAGCATGGCGCGATACATACCGGCATGCAGGCGAATCTCAACCACATTGGCGTTACGGGTCTGCTCGACAATGCGCGCACCCTCTCGGTCAATGTCGCCCACGTAGTAGACATAGTTAAAGCGATAGCCGATCTCGGCCAGATAATCATCCAGTGCGTGTGAAACGCTCGCCTTGCAGCCGCCGCCAAAGATCACGCCACCCACCTTGGTGCCAAAAAGCTTGGCGTGCTTGCGGCCGCGCAGGAGCTTGACGATCTCGTCATAGGTGTCCAGGTTCTCAACCATAATGAACGGCTTGTCGGCGCCCAGCGTAAAGAAGCCCGTAAAGTGCACAGGACGGTTGGGAGCAACCTTGATTGCCTGCATGCTGATGCCCTTTTCGGTCATACGCCGAATCAGGCGCTCGCCGTGTTTGCCGTCAAAGGCCTTCTCATCGTTAAAAATCTGGTAGGCGCGCTGGCGACGCGAAGCGACCGGCGTGTCGGCGCCGCGATTCTGCTCTATCCAAGCCTGGATGATCGCAATCTCCTCGGCAATCTTGCGGTTGGACATCTCGTTGTGCTGAGTGCGCTGCGGAGCCTTATTGCCGTCCTTGCCCTCGACCTTAACGATTTGAGTCTGCTGCTCCTTAATCTTGGAGAGCGCCGTAGGCGTGGGAACGACCTTGAGCAGCTGCCTGCCCAGGACACGGGCCAGAGCAAACGCCGAAACCTCGCCATGAGCGGGCGGCTCAGGCTGCTGGGCGGCCGCATCGTTTGCAGTCGGTTTGGGCTGCGCCTGGGATTTGCGCTTGGAATCCGCCTGAGCTTTGCGCTCTTGCTTTGGCGCGGACGGACCCTTTTGCGAGCGCTCGGGCTTGTCCCCCTTCGCCGGCTGGCGCTTGGGCTGCTCCACCAGGGCCTCAGCCTTCGCATCCTTGCTTTGCATCGCTGCCTTCTCGGCCGCGGCTCGGCATTTGAGCCACGACCGGCCGCGGTGACGACGGCGGCGGGGCTTGCTTGAGGCGCTCTCCCCTGTCTGCTTATCAGCGGACTGTTGAGCTTTGACCTCGGTGCCAGCCGCAGACTGCGACTCGGAAGGTTGCTGCTCGCAAGTCACCGGCTCAACGGTTTTCTCAGTTTGTTCGGCCTTATCGGCTGAGCGGTCGAAGCCGGCTCGCCCTTCTCCTGACGCTTTATGGGATACGCGCGCCCCGCAAAACCGCGGCCGGGACGACACGAACCCGAAACCCTCTTGGCAGACTCCTCAGCATCGCCTGCAACCTCGGAAGCTCTTCAGCCTCATGCGCGACATCCTGCTGCACAGCCTTAAAGTGAGCACCGCGACGACGCTTGGGCTCTTGGGCCTCCACGGGCTTTTGCGACTCAGCGGCAACCTCGGTCACAACAGTCTCGGTATCGAGTTCATCCTTTTGAGCCACGGCACGACGGAAGCGCTCCTGCTGGGCACGGCGCTGAGCATCGCGCTTGCCGGCCCCACCAAAACCGCCGCGACCGGCCTTAGCCGTAAAGGCGCGAACGACGCTCTCATCGAGCAGCTCGTCGGTATCGATATGCTCGCGCGGGGCCGTTTCCACCGAAGCGGGCACCTCGACAACGTCCTCGACGGCCTCTTCGGCAACCTCGGCAAGCTGCTCCTGGGCATCACTTATCTCGGCATGAATGGTATAGAACGCCGGACGTCCGTTAATGCCGCTGCCCTCGATCTTGGTAACGATTTTTGCCGCGATGAGTTCGTCGCGCATCGCCTTGGTGTCGCATTCCTTATCGACGGAGCGGAAAATCTGTGCCAGCGCGCTCGACTTGATTTTAAGCGCTTGCGGCAGAGCAGGTCGTAGGCAACCAGCTTGGCGCGCTCGGCAGAAAGCGACGTCTGGCTGCTTAGACGCTCAGCCAGGGCATCGACATTATTTTGGTTATCGGAATATACCGTCTTGGCCACGGGGCCCCTTTCATATGTACACATATACGTCTATATGGTACATCGCGCGAGCCTATCCACACAAAACATCTGCGAGGACGCCTTTGCATCACCCGTTCCCGCAAGAAAAAAGACCGAGCCCGCGTCGTTGCGGACCCGGTCTTTCCGAGTCATATGGATGGAACGGTTAGCTCATCAAGTTGACTAGGCCTTGGCAGCCTCGGCGTCGGCGGGACCTCGGCGGCAGCAGTGCGGCCATACTCGGCCTTGCCCATCTCGGACCACTCGGGCTCCTCGTCGGGCATGGAACCGGCCTCCTTGCCGAAGAACTCCTTGAGGCAGTTGACGGCAACGATGAGGCCCAGGACCATCAGCAGGACGGCGAAGACGAGCTGCAGACCTTGGTGGCGGCGACGGAAACGGCAGCCGTGGTGGCGGTAGCCGGGATGGTGCCGAAGAAGCCGTAGGCCTGGACGGCGGTCATGCAGCCCATGGCGCTCTGGACCAGCGAGGTGAAGGTGCAACAGAGCAGGAAGACAACGGGCACGTAGAGCATCCAGCCTTGCGGCCGGTGCACTTGCAGAACACGGCGAGGGTGATCATGGTCATGCCGCCGAGCAGCTGGTTGGAAGCACCAAAGAGCGGCCAGATGTTGGCATAGCCGCCAAAGGCGAGGGCGAGACCGGGAAGCAGGGTGACGACCGTGGCGAACCAGGGGTTGCCGAGAACCTTCATGTAGCCGGCCTTGGACTCGATGGCCAGGCGTCGTTGGTCTGGGCAAAGAACTCGGAGAACGAGGTGCGGGCGATGCGGGCGACGGCATCGAGCGAGGTCAGGGCCAGAGCGGAGACGTCATGGTCATGAAGACGGTAGCGAGCGTGCCGTCAACACCGAAGCCTGCATACCGCGGGAGATGCCAGCGGCGAAGATCTGGAACGGGGTGGAAGCGACGCCGGCGTGAGGGCACCGGTGCCGGCGGTGTTCATATCGGAGAACATGATGCCGGCGACGATGATGGCAAGGATGCCGACGAAGGACTCGACGATCATGGCGCCATAACCGACCTTGACGGCGTCCTGCTCCTTCTCGACCTGCTTGGAGGAGGTACCAGAAGAAACGAGGCTGTGGAAGCCGGAGAGGGCACCGCAGGCAACGGAAACAAACAGGACCGGGAACATCATGCCAGAAGCGCTGGAGAAGCCGGTAAAGGCCGGAGCGGTGATGGTGGCCTGGCCGTTAACACCCAGGACGACGATACCGAGGACAGCGCAGGCGATCATGACGATCATCATGATGGAAGTGAGGTAGTCGCGAGGGGTCTTGAGCATCTGGATGGGCATGGCGCCAGCAAAGACCAGGTAGACCATGACAACGGCGAACCACTGGAACTTGTCCAGGTAGACCGGGAACTGCATGCCGACGGCAAACATGAGAACCATGAGCACCACGCCAGTGACAAACTCGGCAGCGCCGGTGAGGTTGAACTTCTTCTGGGCCCAACCAAAGGCGATAGCGACGAAGGTGAACAGGATGGAGATGGTACCAGCGCAGCCGGCGGCATAGGACTTGGTGAAGTCGATGGCACCGGTAGCAGCACCAGAAGCGTCAACGGCCGGGGTGAACATGAACGTCTTGCAGACCATGTCGGTGAAGGCGGCGATGACGATGATGCAGAACAGCCAGCAGAACAGCAGGAACAGGCGACGGCCGGTCTTGCCGATGTACTTCTCGATGAGCTGAGCGAGCGACTTGCCGTTGTTCTTCATCGAGGCGTACAGGCGCCAAAGTCGTGGACGGCGCCAAAGAAGATGCCGCCGACGAGGACCCAGAGCACGACGGGCAGCCAGCCAAAGGCCATGGCGACGATCGTACCCGTGACAGGGCCAGCACCGCAGATCGAGCTGAACTGGTGCGAGAACGCGGTAAAGGCGGAGACGGGCGAGAAGCTCTTGCCGTCCTTCATGCGCTTGGCCGGCGTGAGGGCCTCTTTGTCAACGCCCCACTTGTTGGCCAGCCAGCGGCCGTAGCCCAGATAGCCGCAGGCGAGCACCGCCGCGGCCACAACCATGAGCAAAACTCCGTTCATTACATTTCCTCCTCTAAAAAGAACTTCCCAGACATAAAAAATGAGGGCCGTCGGTTGCGCTCGACGGCCCTCATCTTCATCAGCCGCCCGTTATCGTACGGGCTAGCTGTATGTGCTAACCCGCATCAGATAATTACTACGCTGATAATGTTTAGCTGATGCGTGAACATGTCTAAAAAATCCTCTTCAATCATGATGCGAACGATCCGTGCGTGTTCACATCCCCCAGTGGTTGAAAAAGGAGTATGAAACTTTAGTTACCTAAAGTCAACGCAAATTTGTAATGAATTTTCAACTATTTTTGAATTTCTCGGTATAAAACGCCATTGACCTCGGACTTTACCCAACAAAAGTTTTTGCATGAGAGATGCTCCTCGGGGGCGGGGCGGGCGCCTGCCGCCATATATGAACTTTCCTGCTCGGACAGTCCTGCTCACGACGGAGGCCACATTAAGTGGCCTCCTGTTCGTGCGGAACT
>ENA-OQAS01000197-OQAS01000197.1-human-gut-metagenome-genome-assembly--contig:-NODE-197-length-32162-cov-8.915842_pt1 | contig 32162 bp, 35 predicted proteins | sample MGYA00242733_ERZ504523 | MGnify/ENA primary metagenome ERZ504523 (study PRJEB26092, sample SAMD00036239) | human gut metagenome | host: Homo sapiens | study: EMG produced TPA metagenomics assembly of...
AAAGTATATTATACAAATAATGGAAAGAAACTGCGTTAACGACAACGATTGTTAAAACGACAAACAATGAAGATGGAACAGTTACATATGGACTGAAATTCAGAGCACCAAATGCAGTTGGTTCATTCCCATTAGAGATTCATTATGTAAGTGCAGATGAAGAGTCAGATGAATTTATGACTACTACAGTTAGAGTAAGAAGATAATAGAGATTCTTAAGACAAAAAAGATGTGAGAGGTGGCAGATGAGTCAATCATCTACCACCTACTCATTTTGGAGGATAAATGTACAGATATTTTTTTTGAAATAGCATCAATACCATTTGAAATTAAAGGACAGACAGAAATTTCTATACACTCAAGCATGCAACCGTTTATTGTTGAAAATGAAGAGATGGTAGATGTGAAATATAATGTTGTGTGTGAATCTAATATGAAAGTTATTAAGGAAAAATCAATTTATGCAGATGAAGTATATAAAATTGATTTGTGTCAAATAGAAGAAGGAAAAGAATATGATTTATGTATTCCAGAAAAAATGCTATTAAATAAAAAACTATTTGAAGGATCTAATATATGGAACTTTTTAGCGTTTGAATTTCCACTTTTAGAAAAGCAGGCATTTATTCTCCATTCTTCATTTGTTTCTTGGAAGGGAAATGGAATTCTGTTTACAGCTCCGTCAGGAACAGGAAAATCTACGCAAGCAGATTTATGGGAGAAATATGAAGCAGCAGATATTTATAATGGAGATCGGACAATCGTTAGAAAAATGAATGGAGAGTATTATGGTTTTGGGTCTCCTTATGCGGGTACATCGGGTATTTATCGCAATGAATCTGCTCCTATAAAAGCAATTGTTGTGATAGAACAAGGACCAGAAAATATCATTCAAAGACTTTACGGGAGAGAAGCATTTCTTCCGTTGTTCCGTGAAACATTGATGAATACATGGAATAAAGAGTATATGGAAAAGATGACAGATCTTTTGATGGATGCAGCGTGTCAGATTCCTGTCTATCATCTCTCCTGTCGCCCGGATCAGGACGCAGTAAATACGGTGAAAAACGAGATTTTAAAAGAGTTATAAACAATAAAATATCCCCTAAAAAGAGAATTATCATACATAGATAGTTCTCTTTTTTCTGCAAAATATGTGAAAACACACAAAATAGTGAGGGTGGAGTGCACTCTCACTATTCTAGGTTTAAGGAGATTTTGAGGGATAGGTTGTAATTTATTGGAAGATAGTTTATAGTAAAAGATAAAAAGATGAGAAAAATGGAGGACACGATGAAACAGAAAAAGAAATTAGGGATTATCATTGCTATTGTAGCCGCTGTATTAGTGGTAGGTGTTATGATTTTTATTGCACTAAAGCCAAATGGAATAAATTCACAGGAAGAAACGTCAGATGAAAAAGGTTATCATGAACTTGCAGACGGAGAAAATCCAGCAGACATAGATGTAAAGGTTAAGTCCTCTAATGATTTTGTTAAACCAGGAAAGGATACGCTTGATGTTAGTAAGATTCAAGGTTATTCAGCTAAAGTAGGAGACTCTGACAAAAAAGATGATTCTAAGGATACGGAAAAAGCAGAGCAAATCGTTCTTTCCGATCCGAACCTCACGGTTGAGTCCATCGGTGCTTATTCCGGTTCTTTTATAGAAGATGGAAGTGACGAGGCGACAAAGAACGTAACAGCTATGCTGATTACGAACAATTCTGACCAGATGCTTCAGGTTGCGCTGATTGATTTTCAGGTAAATAGCAATGAGACGGCGAGTTTTAAGGTGACGAATCTTCCGGCGGGAACTTCTACGCTGGTACTTGAGAGCAATAAGCGGGAGTTTTCAGATAATGATACTTATACATATGGCAATGCGGCTACGGGATATATGGATCAGCCGACGCTCGAAGAGGATAAAGTAGAGTTAAAGACAGAGAATGGAAAGATTACACTGAAGAATAAGACGGATAAAGAGCTTAAGACCGTTTATGTATATTATAAGTATATGCAGATTGGCGGTGCTTATCTTGGAGGAATTACTTACCGTACACCATTTGAAAATGTGGGCGCAGGCAAGGAAGCAGAGGCAGTTGCGGCACATTTTAATCCGGACAGCAGTCAGATTATGGGAGTACAGATACTTGAGAATTAAAATAGATTGGGGAATAAGTTCATGAAGAAACAACAAGCACCAATGCAGGCACAGCTTAGAAAATATCTGTATCAGAAGGCGGCACACAATAAAGTGCCGCTTTCCGGTACATTTGAATTGACACCGAGATGCAATATGAATTGCAGGATGTGTTACATTCGAATGAGTGAAGCAGAGATGCGGGCGAGGGGAAGAGAGTATACAGCAGAAGAATGGATTGAGATGGGAAAAGCATGTGCAAAAGAGGGAATGCTCTTCTTGCTGCTGACTGGCGGGGAACCATTTCTTAGAAAAGATTTTAGACAGATTTATACAGAGTTAAAGAAGCTGGGGTTACTCATCTCGATTAATACGAATGCGACATTGATTGATGAGGAGACCGTGGAGTGGTTAAAGAAAGATCCGCCGATGAAGGTGAATGTGACACTTTATGGTGGTGGAAATGAGACTTATCAGAAGCTGTGTGGACATCCGACCGGATATGATGCAGCTACGAAGGCGATTGATCTGATGCACGATGCGGGCATTTTTGTGAATATCAATGCGAGCTTTACGAAGTACAATCTGGATGATATGGAGGATATTTTTGCATTTGGCAAGAGAAGGGAGATCCAGGTGAATGCGGCGACTTATATGTTTCCGCCGGTACGTAGTGCGAAGGACGGCGTGACGGATGATGCGGTGCGTTTTACAGCAGAAGAGGCTGGAAGAGCGAGAGCGATGGCGGATAAGTACCGCCTGTCTAAGGAGGAGTTTGAGATTCGATTGAAGGCACTCCATGAAGGAAGAGATGACTTTATGGGCGGTGAGGAAGAGTGTGAGCGTACCCCGGATGAGAAGATGGGTTGTATGGCGGGACGGTCTTCATTCTGGATGACATGGGACGGACGAATGCGCTGCTGCGCATGATGAATGAGCCGGTAGCCAGACCATTTGAGATTGGCTTTTCGGATGCATGGAAGTCAATCTATCAGGCGACGGATGAGATTTTGCTGCCATCGGAATGCAAGAACTGCAAGAAGCGTTTTGCGTGTATGATGTGCGGGGCGCTTACGATTGCCGAAGGGGGCGGATGCAGTTATAAGAAGCCGGAGTATTTGTGCCGGCAGACAGAGGTGTTCCTAGAAGAGATGGAGAAAGAATACCAGAAACGGGAAACAGGGGTACGATGACGAATACACAAAAAGAGCTGTTACAGGCACTTCGGTGCTTTATGCAGGGGGATGAGGAATACCATCTTCCGGAAAGGTTTTCACAGCTAAAGGAGCTGTGTGACCTTGCTGCGATGCATAAGATTTTAGCAATTATATATGAGATGATCCGGAGAGATGCGGTGCTTCTTTTAGAGGAGAATGCGCCACTTGCTGCGAGGTGGAAGAAGAGTGCGATTGCGGAGGTGATGCTGCAGGTGCAAAGGACGGCTGGTTTTCTGGAGCTGTATCAGAAGCTTCAGAAGGAAGGAGTACATCCGCTGGTTGTGAAGGGGCTGATTTGCCGGTCTTTTTTATGAAAAGCCGGACTTCGGATATCAGCGGATGAAGATCTGCTGCTTAGGAAGGAAGAGTTTGAGACATTTGACCGCATTTTGTTAGAGGAAGGATATCAGAGGCAGGCGCTGGATCTTAATAATCTGCCGTATGAGATTCCATATCGGAATCCGATAAATCAGGTATACATAGAGCTTCACTTTTCGTTGTTTGCAAAAGGCGAGGGTGCATATGGTCATCTGAATCAGGAATTTGCAGGGGCGTTTGACCGATGCATTTGTGAGCAGATTGAGGGAGTGGATATTAAGACACTTTCGCCGACGGACCATATGTTTTATCTGATCTGCCATAGCTTTAAGCATTTTTTACATAGTGGATTTGGGATCAGACAGGTCTGTGATATGGTGATGATGGCAAAGCATTACACGACGCGGATTGACTGGAGAGAGATTCAGGATAAGCTTGCACAGCTTCGGATGGATACATTTTTCAGTGCTCTGGCAAAGATTGGCAGAGAGTATCTGGGATGCTCCTGGGAGAAAACCGGATATGTGGATTATACGCAGGAACGTGTAGACTGTATGCCGCTTCTTGTGGATCTGCTGGAAGGCGGTGTGTATGGCGGGAGCACGATGGCGAGAAGGCACAGCGCGAATATGACGCTGGAAGCTGCTAGGAGAGGCAAAAAGGCGACGGCGTCGTCGGTTTGGTCATCGTTGTTTCCGGGTGTTTCTTATATGAAGGGGCATTATGTGTGGCTCTGTAAGTATCCGTGGCTGCTTCCGGCAGCATGGGTGATGCGGCTGTTTGGATATGCGGCAGACAGGAAGCATACAGAGGATCAGAGTAGTTTAGAGATTGGAAATAAACGTGTGGAACTTCTTCGGAAGTATCATGTGATAGATTAGGGGACAGATATATGAAGGTGATAGATACAAGAGAATATGTGTCGGTTCTGAAGCAATTGACGGATGATGGACGGGAAGTCAGCATGCGGATTGCAGGGAATAGTATGGCGCCATTTCTGATTCATGAGCGTGATACGATCTTCTTTCGGAAGCCGGAGGCAAAACTGAAGAAGGGCGATATGGTGTTCTTTAAAAGAAGAAACGGACAGTATATCATGCACAGGATTCACCATGTGAAGCCGGATGGGTATTATATCGTGGGTGATGCGCAGTGTATGATCGAGGGACCGGTCGCAGGGGAACAGATATTTGCGGTTGTGACGAAAGTCATAAGAAAGGGAAAGACGATACAGCCGGGGGACTTCTGGTGGGAGTTCTTTCGTCATGTGTGGCTGCATATGATTCCACTTCGAAGACCGGTGATGGCTCTTTATACGAAGCTTCTTTTTAGAGGAGGCAGATCATGAGAGAGAAGAAGACACATTTTGAATCGGTCAGAATATTAAAGAAACGATGGAAAGATGGTACATTTTCGGAGATTTTAGAGGACTGGAGATGGATTCTTGGGTATAGCGCAAGGTATAAGGGAGCGATTCTGTTTTATGTTGTGCTGGGAATCTTAAGTACGTCGTTTGGACTTGCGAGCAGTGTGGCGAGTAAGTATCTGATTGATATCATTACGGGTTATCAGACGAGTAAGCTTGCGGTGCTGTTTCTTGTGATGGTTGGCGGACAGGTGTTCAGCCTGTTGTTTGAGAGCCTGATCAACCGGGTTTCCACGAAGCTTAGTATTGATATTAACAATGATATTCAGGCGGATATTTTTGATAAGATTATTGATGCGGACTGGATGGAGATCAGTAAGTATAGCAATGGAGACATTCTGAATCGTTTTAATGGCGATATTCGTACGATCAGCAGCAATGCCATCAGCTGGCTTCCGACGATTATCATTGCACTTTATAAGCTGGCGGCGACATTTATGGTCATTCTGCATTATGACTGGGTGATGGCTCTGATTGCGCTTGGCAGTGCGCCGTTTCTTCTTCTGCTGTCACGGACGGTGTTGAAGAAGCAGAGGGACTTTAGCCAGAAGGTGCTCGAGACGAGCAGTAAGCTGATGGGATTTGAGGTCGAGACGTTTTATAACTTTGATACGATCAAATCTTTTGGTATTACGCCGCATTATAGTAAGAAGATGAGATGGTGGCAGAAGCGGTTTCGGGATGACAGCCTGAAGTATAATTATTTTACGATTAAGACGAATGTAGTTCTGCAGGGAATTGGAATGGTCGTGCAGTTTATTGCATTTGGATATTGTCTGTTCCGGTTGTGGACGCATGATATTACATATGGTACGATGACATTGTTTTTGCAGCAGAGAAGCAATCTGTCGGCGGCATTTAATAATCTGGTGACGATCGTTCCGACATTTTTAAATAGTTCAGTATCGGCGCACCGTATTCGTGAGCTTGTGGAGCTTCCGAAGGAAGTACATATTACAGAGAGTTCGGTGCTTGATGCGTATGCGGCAGATGGATTTTCCATTTCTTTGCGGGATGTGGATTTTTCTTATGTGAAGGAAGAGCGTGTGATCACAGATTCTTCGTTTGAGCAAAGCCGGGTGAGATTGTTGCACTGGTGGGTCCTTCCGGAGAGGGGAAGACAACATTAATCCGTATGTTTCTGGGGCTGATTCATCCACAGAGCGGGCAGGCAGTGATGTCTGCGGCAGGCGGCATGGAAGTGGTACTAAATGCAGAGACGAGACACCTGTTTGCATATGTTCCGCAGGGCAATACGATTCTGTCGGGAACCATCGCAGAGAATCTGCGGATGGTAAAGGAAGATGCGACAGAGGAAGAGATGATAGAAGCATTGGAGATTGCGTGTGCGTGGGACTTTGTGAAGAAGCGTCCGGACACGATAAATAGCAATGTGGGCGAGCGTGGCCGTGGACTGTCGGAAGGGCAGGCACAGAGGCTGTCGATTGCAAGGGCACTCTTAAGAGATGCGCCGGTGCTGCTGTTGGATGAGGCTACTTCCGCACTGGATGTGGAGACGGAGCGCAGGGTGCTTCGCAATATTATGACACAGAAACCAAACAAAACATGTATTGTTACAACGCACAGACCAAGTGTGTTAAATATGTGCAGACGGGTATACCGGGTGATGGATACCAGGGTGACAGAGCTTTCGGAAGAGGAAGCTGCAAAAATGGCAATGGATTTTTAAGGTATAGAGTGGTAAAATGATTGATATACATACGCATATCCTGCCGGGTATGGATGATGGAGCAGTAGATATTTTAGATACGATAGAGATGGCAAGGCTGGCTGCTATGAGCGGGGTAACAGAAATTGTGGCAACACCGCATTTTAATATTCCGGGACTGTATGATAATGCATTTGGAGAGCATTATGTGAAGACGTTTAATCAGGCCGCAAGGGCGATTAAGGAAGAGAAGATTCCAATCAGGCTTTTTCCGGGGATGGAGGCATTTTCTACAGAGGATCTGCCACGGCAGATGGCAGATGGAAAGGTGATGACGATCAATCAGAGCCATTATATTCTGATGGAGTTTGCATTTGATGAGGATCCGGACTTTGCAACGAGGCTTCTTGGTAAGGTAAGGGAAGTTGGTGCAAAGCCTGTGATTGCGCATGCGGAGCGTTATTATTTTGTGCAGGATGATCCGCAGATTGTATATCGGTGGAGGAAGAAGGGATATGCCATTCAGGTCAATAAGGGAAGTTTTCTTGGACGGTTTGGTGAGTCGGCAAGGGAGACGTCATACCGTCTGCTTCATCACCATCTGGTATCGGTTGTGGCAAGTGATGCACACAGCGCGGTGGAGCGGACGCCTTTTTTGATGGATGCGTATGAAGCACTTAGTGAATGTTGTTCAAAGCGGCATCTGGATGTGCTGTTTCGAGACAATCCCGGCAGAATCTGTCAGGATAAGCCGGTACTTGAATTGGAGCCGCTTCCATTTTTACCATACTATTTTGATTAAAGGAGAAAACATGATTAGATTGAGAAGAGCCATATGTCTGATATTTGTGTTGGCATGTGCGGTATTCGTTGGATTTTTAATAAAGGAAAAGATGGTGGAAGACCATGTGCCTCCGGTGATTACCTGTAGTGATGATGAGCTTGTACTCAGTGTCAATGAGAATCAGGAAGAGGCACTGATGAAGGGAATTAGGGCTACGGATAACAGGGATGGGGATTTGACGAAGGAAGTTCGTATTTCTTCTATCTCTCATTTTATTTCGGGTAATGAACGCACGGTCACTTATGTCGTTTTTGATAAATCGAACCAGATGGGAACGTTAAAAAGAACGGTGAAATATAATGATTATACGCCACCACGGATTAAGATGCTTCATGCACCAAGATGTAGCGCGGCAGAAGCGGCGAATACAGACTTTGTATCTTATCTGAGTGCAACAGACTGTCTCGATGGAGACCTGACCAGCCAGGTGAAGCTTTCAATGAATGACAGCCTGTATAATCCGCAGCCGGGAGATTATCCGGTTACGGCACAGGTAAGCAACAGTGCGGGAGATGTCTGTTCGGTATCGTTTGAGATTACGATTACGGATAATGAGAATGAAAGTATAAAGCAATATCCGGCGTTATCGGAGTATATTGTTTATACAACTGTTGGAAATATGATAGATCCGATGTGTTATGTGGTCGGACTGGAACAGAATGGGATGGTTACACAGTATAATGAAGATCCCAGTGTTATGGAGTCGATTAGTGTGAATTCGAAGGTGGATTACAATGAGCCTGGAGTATATCCGGTAGAATTTTCGTATACCGGAGATGGAATTCCAACGGCTGTGACAAAGATGTTTGTAGTTGTGGAGGGAAATGAAGATGGAAATAATCGGGAGAATGCATCCGCACAGACGGAGACAGAATTTGAACCGATTTCATTGGTTTGTGATATTTTAAAAAACTGGTGGGTCATCCTGTTTGGAGCGCTGGCCGGTGCAATGCTTTTTTATGTGGCAAGCAGCATGATATATGTTCCGAATTATCGTACACAGGCAACATTTGTTATCACATCCAGAGAGAATGCCAATGCATACAATATTCTTTCTTCTGCCAATTCGATGGCAGAAACATTCCAGAAGATTCTGGAAAGTACGATTATGAAGAAGACAATCTGTGAAAAATTGGATATGGATAAGCTTGATGCGGATATCAGTGCCAATGTTGTAAAGGGAACGAATATGCTGACCCTTTCTGTTACTGCACATTCGCCAAAGGATTCGATTGATATTATCAAAACGGTGATGGACAACTACACCAGCATTTCTTATTATACAGTTGGAACGACAGTGCTTGATGTTTTGGAAGATCCGAAGATTCCGTATGCACCGGTCAATCCACCACAGAACGGTGAGATGGCAAAGAAGGGATTCTTCCTGGGAATGGCTGTCTGCATACTGTTATTTGCTATCTGGTCTTATATGCATAATACGGTGAAGCAGGAAAGAGAAGTAGAGAAAAAGCTCGATGCCAGAAGTCTTGGAGCGATTAGTTATGAATGGAAGTATAAGACGATAAAGGAATGGATCAAGCACCGGAAGAAGGCAGTTCTGGTGGATGATCCTCTGGCAAGCTTCCGGTTCGTGGAAAGTTTTAAGATGCTTGCGGCCAGGGTGGAATACCATATGTCAAAGATCAACGGTAAGGTCCTGGTAGTTACGAGTGTCTGTGAGAATGAAGGAAAGTCCTCCGTGGCAGTGAATCTTGCAATCACACTTGCGAAAAAAGGCAAGAGAGTCATTTTGCTTGATGGCGATATCAGATGCCTGCACAGTATCTGTTATTGGGAATGAGTCCGAAAAAAGAAAATGAGCTTGGAGAGTTCTTAAATGGCAGAACAGGTGCCAATAACATTTTGTTAAATACGGAGCGTAAGCGGCTTGGATTTATAGGTGGAAAGGTGTCCTATTCTGCTTCTACAGAGATGCTTGGAAACAGACAGCTTCCGGTTCTTATAGAAGCCTGCAGTAAGATTGTGGATTACGTCATTATCGATACCCCACCATCTGGAATGATTGGAGATGCACAGATTTTTGCACAGCATGCAGATGCCGTAATGGTCGTTGCCAGACAGAACGTTACACTTGCAGAAGATATCAACGAGATGATGGATGATTTCCGTGACAATCATACCAAGGTACTTGGAGTTGTTTTAAATGGTGTCATGACGTTTCAGAGTATCGCGGACAGCCCGGTGGGAGATCATTACAGCAGGTACAGCAGATATGGGCGATATGGACGTTATGGGAAATATACGAATAATAAAGAGGTATAGCAGACATGGATGAGATGAGAGAAAAATCTGGGAAGGAACAACAGGGTGAAATCGAGAAGATTGATCTGATTGAATTCCTTCGTAGTTTCCAATATGGAATCAAGAAAATGTGGTGGCTGGTTTTGGTTCTCGCATTGATTTTTGGACTGAGTAATTATATCAAAGCAAGAAAGAATTATACCCCTGTCTATACGGCATCAGCGACGGTGGCAGTAACGACAATTGATGGAAGTCCGGCTTACCAGAACAATGCGTCTGCACAGCAGATGGCGGATGTTTTCCCATACATACTGACAAGTGGTGTGCTAAAAGATGTGGTAGCAAAGGATATGAAGCTGGACTCTGTTCCAGGATCCATTTCTGTTAAGGCGGAAGAGGGAACGAATATGCTTACGATATCTGTTTCCGGTACGAATGCAGAACTTTCCTATAAGACATTAAAGTCAGTCATTAAAAATTATCCGGAAGTGGCACAGTTCGTACTTGGAAATACGACTCTGAAGATACTGGATGAAACAGGTGTTCCGGATGATACGACAAAGCAGGGAGTCATTTCTTCTTCCTGGAAGAGAGGGGCACTTAAGGGTGCCATTATTGGTCTTGTGATTCTGTCTCTTTATGTACTTACCAGACGTACCGTGAAGACAGGTAAGGAGATTAAGACCCATTTGAATCTGGTTGATCTTGGAACATTGCCGGAAGTACATGTAAAGAAGAGAAATAAAGAAAGTTTTTATAATTCAGTCAATGTATTAAATAAAAGAATTCCGCAGGGATATCTGGAAGCGTTCAGAAAGGTCGGAATTAAGGTAATGAAACAGATGGAGGAAGAGGAGTTTAAGACGCTTTTGGTCACCAGCTCTGTGCCGGAAGAAGGAAAGACGGCATTTTCTGTGAATCTGGCAATCATAGAGGCAAAACTAGGGAAAAATGTCATACTTGTAGATTGTGATATGAGAAGACCATCTGTTGCAAAAGCCATGAATCAGGAAGGAGAATTTCCCGGACTTCAGGCGGTGCTTCAAGGTAAGGTGAAGATCAGTGAAGCAATGACAACGGTAGAACTTGAGAAGTGCCCGGGATCTTTGCGGATTCTGTATGGCGGAACGAAAGAAGGAAGTTCTTCCGACCTGCTTGAGAGTAAGCAGATGGAGAGACTCATTTCCATTTTAAAGAAGAAAGCAGACCTTGTAATATTTGATACGGCTCCTTCTGAGATGCTTGCAGATGCGCCGGTACTTGCAAGATATCTGGATGCTGCAGTCTATGTGATCCGCTATGATTATGCAAAGATGCGCCAGATTCGTATGGGTGTGGAGAACATTTCGATGAGTGGAATCCATATGCTGGGTTATGTATTAAACCGCGACCGCTCTACGGGTGGTGGATATGGTTATGGATACTATGGACGATATCATTATGGAAGATATGGTCGTTATGGCGGATACAGACATTACAGCCGCTATGCAAAACAGTTTGATGAACCGGAAGAAGAGACAGGTGCGGTAAATCAAAAAGAGGTATTTACAGAGACGAAAGAGAACTGATTGCCAAATCATGTGAATAGTGGTACGATATAAAACTAGAGTGAGAAACTATAGAATTTGAGGAAAAGAAACAACCTGAGTATGAGGGGGTTACTTATGAAAAATGTTACAAAACTGTCCGCAAGGCAGAAAAATTATTTAAAAACTAAGAGCATGGTAGATATGATCCTGGGCTCAGTGGGAATGGTTGTGCTGTCGCCGGTATTTCTGGCGATAGCGGTAGCTATTAAGTTAGAAGATGGCTTACGGGCACCGGTATTCTTTTCACAAAAGAGAGTCGGTGTTCATAAGTCATATTTCCAGTTATATAAGTTTCGTTCCATGCGGCTTGACACTCCGCATGACATACCGACGCATCTTTTGGATAACCCGGAGCAGTATATCACAAAGGTGGGTCGTTTCTTGCGTAAATCTTCTTTAGATGAATTGCCTCAGCTCTACAACATTGCAAGAGGCGATATGGCAGTCGTCGGACCAAGACCGGCACTGTGGAATCAGACAGACTTAATTGCAGAGAGAGACAAATATGGTGCAAATGATGTGAAGCCGGGCCTTACCGGCTGGGCGCAGATCAATGGACGTGACGAACTCGAGATAGACGTAAAAGCAAAGCTTGACGGAGAGTACGTAAGAAAAGCAGGACTTGCGATGGACATCCGGTGCATCTTTGGTACCATTTTTTCCGTACTCCGTGGAAGCGGCGTTGTAGAAGGTGGAACAGGAACAATGGAGCGAGAAAAGAAAAATAAAAAAGTAATGATTATCACGAATCATTCTTATATGCTGTGGCAGTTCCGAAGAGAACTCATACAGATGCTGATGGAAGATGCAGAGGTCTATATCAGCACTCCATTTGTCGGCCACGAGAAAGACTTTGCCGATATGGGATGCCATATGATCGAGACTCCGGTTGACCGCCGCGGCATCAATCCGATGACAGATCTGCGTTTATATAAGCAGTACCGTGCCATGTTAAAGAAAGAAAAGCCGGACATGGTCATCACTTATTCGATTAAGCCAAATGTTTACGCCGGTTATGCGTGCAGACGCCTGCACATTCCATATTGCGTAAATGTACAGGGACTTGGCACCGCATTTGAAAAGCCGGGACTTTCCCAGGTCGTAACCATGATGTACCGCACTGCTTTAAAGGGCGCAAAGACCGTATTCTTTGAAAATGAGCGAAATGCAGCACTCTTCCAGGAAAAGAAGATCACTCCGGCAAAGCAGCAGACGATCCTTTCCGGAGCCGGCATCACTCTCGACTTCTATCAGTACGAAGCCTATCCGGAAAATGAAGCATTTCACTTCCTGTATCTGGGCCGAATCATGAAGGAAAAGGGCATAGACGAGCTCTTCTACGCCATTCGCAAGTTACACGAGGAATATGGCGGGAAAGTCGTTCTTGACATTGTCGGATTCTTCGAAGACGAATATAAGGGTGAAGTAGAGAAGTTAGTAGAAGACGGCATCGCAGTCTTTCATGGATTCAAAGAAGACCCGAGACCGTATTATAAAGCAGCAGACTGCATCGTCCTTCCAAGTTATCATGAAGGCATGTCAAATGTCCTGCTAGAAGCAGCATCCACCGGCAGACCGGTTGTTACAAGCAAAATTCCAGGCTGTATGGAAAGCGTGGAAGACGGCACAACCGGATACCTCTGTCAGGTGAAAAATGCACATTCTCTGTACCAGAAGATGAATGAAATCTATCATAAGAGCCGCGCCGACCGAGAAGAAATGGGCAAATGCGCAAGAGATAAGATGGCAAGAGAGTTTGCGAAGGATGAAGTGTTGAAGATGACGGTGGCGAAAGTGAAGGAGTAGAGATGCAGCCAATCAGAGTATTACATATCGTAACCTATATGGGACGAGGTGGTTTGGAAACGATGCTTATGAACTACTATCGTCATATTGACCGCACAAAGGTACAGTTTGATTTCCTCGTTCACAGAGATTTCGAGGCGGATTATGATGCAGAAATCTTATCGCTTGGTGGAAAAATTCATCATGTATCCAGACTGGTACCGTGGAGTAAATCGTATCAGAACGAGCTGCGTGCTTTTTTTAAGGAACACCCGGAATATCGAATCGTGCATGTACACCAGGACTGTTTGAGTTCAGTTGCCTTAAAGTGGCGAAGGAGTGTGGAGTGCCGGTACGGATTGCTCACAGCCACAACAGCAATCAGGACAAGAATCTAAAGTATCTGATTAAGCTGCATTACATGAAGAAGATTCCTGCATTTGCAACTGCACTTTTTGCATGTGGAAAAGATGCGGGGGATTGGATGTTTGGAGGAAAACAGTATCATGTTATGGCAAATGCGGTGGAAGTAAAGAGATACCAGTACAAACCTTCTGTTGCAGAAAAAATAAGAAATGAATGGAATATTTCTGATGAACTTTTGGTTGGACATGTGGGAAGATTCAATCCACAAAAGAATCACACGTTTCTAATAGATATTTTCTATGAGATACAGAAAATAAATCCATCTGCCAGATTGCTTTTAGTCGGAGACGGAGATGGGAAAAAGGAAATACAAGAAAAAGCCAGAGAGCTTGGTATTGCAGATCATATCATCTTTGCGGGTGTCAGAACAGATGTAGAGGAACTGATGCAGGCAATGGATGTATTTGTATTTCCATCTTTGTATGAAGGATTGCCGGTTACTATGGTCGAAGCACAGGCAGCAGGCCTGCCATGTATCATATCAGACCAGGTTCCGGAAGAATGCATTATTACAACTAATCTTGTAACGACACAAAAAATTGACCGATAGTCCTAAGATATGGGCAGAACATATCTTAAGGAGGGCAAAGAACACGCGAACGGATCATTACGATGAGATTAAGTCTCATGGTTATGATATTGAAGAGGCAGCAAAATGGCTGCAAAACTATTATATTGCACACAGTGGAGAATAAGAATGGCAACACTTACAGTTTTTACTCCGGCATACAACCGGGCGCATACGCTGCCAAGAACCTATGAAAGCTTACAGAAGCAGTCATGCAAAGATTTCGTCTGGCTGATTGTAGATGATGGATCGAAAGATCAGACAGCAAAATTGGTAAAAGAGTGGCAGCAACAGGAAAAAAACGTTTGAAATCAGATATATCTATAAAGAAAATGGCGGGATGCATACGGCGCATAATGTAGCTTATGAAAATATCGATACTGAGCTGAATGTCTGCATCGATTCAGATGACTGTATGGCTGACGGGGCTGTGAAGAAAATCATAGATACCTGGGAAAAGGTAAGAGACAAAAACTATGCCGGATTAATCGGACTAGATGCAGACTTTAAGGGAAATATCATAGGAAAAGGATTTCCAGAGCACCTGAAAGAGACGACACTTGGTGACTATTATGCAGCAGGGGGACAAGGGGATAAGAAACTTGTTTACCGCACAGATGTAATAAACAGTGTGCCACCGTATCCGGTATTTGAGGGAGAAAAATACGTAGGACTGGTATATAAATACACGTTAGTCGATCAAAAATACAAATTATTTGTAATGAATGAAGTATTGTGTGATGTGGAGTATCAGGCTGATGGGTCAAGCGGAACGATGTGGAAACAATACTTAAAGAATCCAAATGGATTTGCATTTCTTAGGAAGGTATCGATGCAATATCCAAAATCAACGAAAAGATTAATCATAGACTGTATTCATTATTGTTCAAGCAGTCAGATTGCAGGAAACAGAAAATACATAAAAGAATCGCCCAAAAAGCTATTAACTGTTTTGTGTACACCTTTTGGGTGGTTATGGACGGCGTATGTGAGATATAAGGCAAAGAGGATATAGAGGACAAAAGATGTCAAATTATATTTTGATACTGGTGTGGATTGTAATATTAGGAATTGCAGCCATGTTCATAAATGTGAAAAGACCAGAAGTGGTCTGTGGAGAAAAAGTAGAGCGCTATTATGTGGTGTGGGCATTTTTGATATTTGTTCCACTGATTATCTGGTGTGGATATAGAGGAAATGTAGGAGATACATCCATGTATATCTCTAGTTTTTATGATATGCCAAGTGATTTTGGTGGAATAGAAACTTATATGCAGGGAGTAAAAAAGATAAGGCATTTTTCTGTTTTTCAGCGGTAATAAAATGCCTGATTGGCAATAAGCCGGAAATTTATTTATTATTTGGCATTGATTCAGGCAACATTATTGATTCTTGTATACCGTAAGTATTCGCCAGAATTTCTCTTTACTTCTTTTTATTTATTGCATCGACGGATTATATATCCTGGATGTTCAACGGAATTAGACAATTTATGGCAGTGACCATTACCTTTGCATGTTTTGGACTGATTCTGAAAAAGAAATATATAGTTGCTATTTTGCTAATCTTATTAGCTTCCCGGTTCCATGGTAGTGCACTGATTGTGATACCGTTTCTTTTTGTGGCGCAGGGAAAGGCATGGAATAAGAAAACTATTCTTGTTATAATGGCAACAATCGTAGCTGTTACGTTTATAGGAAGTTTTACGAACCTGTTGGATTCTGTGCTTGCAGATACACAGTATACAAATGTTGTTTCTGACTGGCAGAGCTGGCAGGATGATGGAACGAATATATTCAGGGTATTGGTTTATGCAGTACCGGCGATTCTTTCATTTATAGGTAAAAGATATCTGGATGAAGCAAACAATCCGTGTATTAATTTTTGCACGAACATGTCTATTATATCGACAGCAATCTATGTTGTGTCAATGTTTACATCTGGTATCTTTATAGGAAGACTTCCTATTTATTTTTCCCTATATAGTTACATTCTGTTGCCATGGGAGTTAAAAAATATGTTTAATGAAAAATCAAAACAATTTATTACGGGAGCGGCTGTTCTAGGTTATCTTGGATTTTATTTTTATAGTATTATTAATATGGGAATGATATAAATGCATGAAAGGAATCAATATGAATAAGCAGGAGCGAAAACAGTGTCAGTACGCTGATTATTATAGAATGACAGGTGAAGGAGAACATACAGGTTTAAGATGTTTAAAAACCCTTTTTCTTTTTCATCATTTGGCATTTATGTATTGGTATCGAAAATGTCAGCAAAAATCAACCTTTTTTCGAAGATATATACTATATAGAATGTCTAGAAAATTTGGACTGGAGATTTCGACCAAAGCCACTATAGGAAAAGGGCTTTATTTGGGTCATCCATATAATATTACAGTAGCAGAAGGCGTACAAATGGGACAGAATGTAAATCTGCATAAAGGGTGTACAATTGGCCGTACTAATAGAGGAAATGCAGGTGTACCGAAAATTGGAGACTGTGTATTTGTCGGAATCAATGCAACAGTAGTTGGAAATATTGAAATCGGGGATGATGTATTGATTGCACCCAATAGTTATGTCAATGTGAATGTCCCATCACATTCTATTGTGATAGGTAATCCGGCCACAATACATCACCGTGACAATGCAACAGAAGGATATGTGAACTTTCGCGTATAACATGGAGGTTAGTATGATACCAAAGAAAATTCATTACTGCTGGTTTGGAAGAAAAGAACTTCCAGAGAAAGCAAAGAAATGCATCGCAAGCTGGAAAAAATATTGTCCGGACTTTGAAATTATCGAATGGAATGAAGATAATATCGATGTGTATCAGAATCCGTATACGACATATACATATGACAATAAGCGGTTTGCTTTTTTGAGTGATTATTTAAGACTCTTAATTGTTTATAAAGAGGGCGGGATTTACTTCGATGTGGATGTGGAAGTGGTTCGTCCCATTGATGAATTGCTAGAAAATCAGGCGTTTTTTGGATTTGAAACAAAGGATTATATCAATACAGGCCTTGGATTTGGAGCAGAAGCAGGAAATGCAATTGTAGAAGCGATGATTAAAGAATATGATTCGCTCTTAGATGGGACGAAGAGAACGATAGGTTGTCCTATTTTAAATACACAGGCATTAACAAAACTGGGGATGGTTCCAAATGGAGAAAAACAAAAGGTGGAAAATGCAGTGATTTATCCGATTGAATGTTTTAACCCATATGATGATCCAACAGGACGATTATATAAGACAAAACAAACTTATTCCATTCACTGGTATGCAAAGAGCTGGATGGATAAGAAAACTGTTATGCGAAGCAAGTTAACAAAGCCGCTACATCGAGTGTTAAAGTTCTTCGGGAGGTCTGCTAAATGAAGCGAATATTAATTGTATCGCATGCGATGGAGTTGGGGGGAGCAGAACGTAGCTTGCTTGGACTTTTAAATGTATTAGATCCAAAACGATATAAAATTGATTTGTTTTTATTGCGTCATGAAGGCGAATTATTAGAATATATACCAGAATATGTACATGTCCTGCCAAAAGTAGCAGCGTACACAGTGCTTGCCAGACCGATGAAAGATACATTGCGAGAGGGACATTTTTGGCTGACAGGAGTAAGGTTGTATGCCAAGATAAAAGCAGCTAGATATAATAAAAAACATCAGTATAAGGATAGTGCTGTTGCGTTAGAGTATAGTCATAAATATATAAAAAGATATATGCCTAAAATAAATCCAACTGTAGAATATGATTTGGCAATCAGCTTCCTAACGCCACATTATTTTGTGGCAGAAAAGGTGAGGGCAAAGAAGAAAATTGCATGGATACATACAGACTATAAAAAAGTGCAGATTAATATTCCTTCAGAAACAGTAATGTGGGGGAAATATGATTATATTGCATCAATATCAGAGGAAGTTTCCAAAAGTTTTTTGGAGGTCTGTCCAAGTTTAAGAAGTAAATTAATTTTGATTGAAAATATCTTGCCAGAACGTTTGATAAAAAGGCAGGCAATGGAACTGGATGTAACAAAAGAAATGCCGGTCATAAAAGATGGCTTTCGTTTTCTCTCGATAGGGCGTTACTGCACTGCTAAGAATTTTGATAATGTACCAGCTATTTGTTCTTGTCTGTTAAAAAAGGGATTCAAAGTAAAATGGTACATTATCGGATTTGGCGGAGATGAAGAATTGATTCGACAGAAGATAGCCGAAGAAAGGATGGAAGAGTATGTCATTCTTCTGGGGAAAAAAGAGAATCCATATCCGTATATTAAAGCATGTGACTTGTATGTGCAGCCAAGCAGGTACGAAGGGAAAAGCGTTACAGTCAGAGAAGCACAGATGTTTGCAAAGCCGGTTGTAATTACAGCTTATCCTACATCAGGCAGTCAGTTAGAAGATGGTGTGGATGGTGTAGTTGTACCAATGGATAATGAAGGCTGTGCCGATGGCATTGCTAAACTATTAGATGATCCAAAGAAGATGCAAAGTCTTAGTGAAGCATGCAGAAGGCGGGATTACAGCAATCAAAAGGAAGTAGAGAAATTATATGAGCTGCTTAGATAATAGGAAGAATAAGACACTAGTCAGTGTAGTTGTTCCGGTATATAAGGTAGAAAAATATTTGGACAGGTGTGTAAAAAGTCTGGTTAATCAAACATATAAAGATATAGAAATCATTTTGGTAGATGATGGTTCACCAGACAGCTGTCCTGGATTATGCGATGAATATCGTAACAAATATGAAAATATACGTGTGGTACATAAGAAAAACGGCGGACTCAGCAGTGCGCGTAATGCAGGATTATCAGAGGCAAAGGGTGAGTATGTCGGCTTTGTTGACTCTGATGATGATGTAGATATTCACATGTATGAGAGAATGTATCAGGTAATCACGTCAGAAAAGGTAGATTTTGTCATGTCAGATTACATCCGTGTGTTAGACGAAGGCAATCAGCATTTGAAAACACTGGATATACAAGAAGGGCGATATGATAAAGCAGCGATTAGAGAAAAGATATTTCCGCAACTGATTATGGGAGAGAATCTGGAATATGGTCCGCTCTTATCTGTGTGGCATTGTCTATACCGAACAGAATTTCTAAAAGAGCATCAGCTGACTTTTGATGAAGAAGTGAGATGGTCTGAGGATAATATTTTCAGTGCATTTGCTGGATATTATGCAGACAGCTTTTATTATCTGAAGGGCGAAGGACTTTACCACTATTATAATAATCCAGGAACGATTACGACGGCGTACCGTCCGGGAGCATGGAATGTCTACTGCACGATGAACAGACACCTGCATCAGTTTTTTGATTCTGTTTCGGAATATGATTTCCAGAGGCAGTTAAAGCTGCATATGATTTTCTATGCCTGTAATTGCATGGGTCAGGTTGGACAAAGCGGTGAATCAAAAGAAAAGCAGATGGAAATCAGAAAGCGTATTCTTAATTCGCAGGAGCTAAAGGAGGCTTTTGCAAAGTTTTCATTTCCAAAAGAATGGTCATGGAAATTAAAACTACAAGTGATGCTAATGAAACACAAGTGGAAGAAGCTTTATTCTATACTGATTGGATAGAGGAGAGAAACAATGTGTAAGATATCAATTATCATGCCAGTATATAACAAAGAAAAATACATAAAGAAGGCGATTGAATCCATCCTGAACCAGACATTCAAAGATTGGGAGATGCTTATCATAGATGACGGTTCAACGGATGATTCGCTTGCGGTGTGCAGGATATTCGAGGATCCAAGAATCCATGTTATATCCACAGAAAATGGTGGAGTATCACATGCAAGGAATATCGGAGTTGATAAAGCACAGGGTGAATATCTTACATTTGTGGATGGAGATGATTATCTGGCAGCAGATTATCTGGAAAATCTCTACATAGAGCCTTATGATATGATCATAGGCGGCTTGACCAAGGTAGATAAGGCTGGAAAGGCGTTAGCTTCTGTAGTACCGGAATTAGAGAAAGAACAGCGAATGGAGAAGATAGCACCTTGTTTTTACAAGGAGCAGCTGACAACAGGGATCTATGGATTTGTTGCGGGAAAAATGGTGAAGCGTTCGATTGTTACACAATATCAGATCCGATTCGACGAGAATATCCGTCTCGCTGAAGACTATGATTTCTTTTTAAAGATTTATGCAAAGATTGAGAGTATCTACTTTACAAAGGCAACTGGATATTATTATATTCAGGAAACGGAGAATTCGGCAATTGTACTGGATGACAGCAAGATTGACTTTTTTACACAGATAGAGATTCAGAGAAAAACAAGACAGTTCCTCGAAGATAAAAAGTGTTTTCATAAAGAAAATGAAGCCATGTATCTGGAGCGGATGACAGGATATGTCTATACGATTTTTCTGAATCAGAAACAGGTACGATATAGAGAGATTCGTACAACAGCAAAACGTTTGAAGCAACTTGTTCCTGTGGTATACCCAAAGTGCAGCGGTTTGCAGAAGATATTTATAGGACTATATAAAAGAAACTGTTATATGCTTATGTACTTATATTTAAAGATGAAAAAGGCAATGAGCAGACACGGAGGATGAAAATGAAATTAGTAATGTATGCACATGGCGGCAGCAAAAACCATGGCTGCGAGGCAATTGTAAGAACAACTGCAAAGCTTTTAACAGAGATAGATTCCAGGCCGATTCTGTTATCCTACAAAAAGGAAGAAGACGAAGCCTATGGGTTATACCAATTTGTTGAGATCAGACAGGAACTGCATGAGATTAATAAGAAGTCACCGGATTTTATGCTGGCATATCTGCGACAAAAGCTGTTTCATGATTATCACAGAATGGATGCGCTGATGCACAAAAAGGCGATCAATGAGCTTCCAGCCATCGATGCAGCTTTATTTATCGGAGGCGATAATTACTGTTATTCCGATGTGAAGAACTATGCACCGATCAATGACTATATGCAAAAGAAAGCAAAGAAACTGGTGTTGTGGGGAACATCGGTGGAGCCGGAACTGTTAGAGGATAAAGCGATTCGAGAGGACATCAAAAGGTTTGACTTAATTGTTGCAAGAGAAAGCATTTCCTTTGAATCCTTGAAGAAAGTAAATGGAAATACTATCCTTTTGCCGGATCCGGCATTTCATCTTCCGTGCGAAAAAGTGGAACTACCAGAAGGATTTGTGGAAGAAAATACCATTGGCATCAATCTAAGCCCATTGATTATCGAACATGAGAAAGAAAAGGGATGTGTATTAGCCAATTATGAGAATCTGATGGAGTATATCATCAAAGAGACTGATTGTCAGATTGCACTGATTCCACATGTCGTATGGGAGTCTAATGATGACAGAAAGCCATTAAGACAGCTATATGAAAAATATAAGGAAACAGGCAGAGTAGTACTTGTAGAGGACCATAACTGTATGGCACAAAAGTACATTATCAGCAAGTGCAGAATGTTTGTAGGAGCCAGAACGCATGCGACGATTGCAGCTTATTCAACCTGCGTGCCAACGCTTGTTGTGGGATATTCTGTAAAGGCAAGAGGAATTGCAAGAGATCTGTTTGGAACAGAAGACAAGTATGTGATTCCGGCACAGTCACTTAGCAACACCGGGCAGTTACAAGAGGCATTCCGGTGGATTAGAATGCATGAACAGGATATTCGAAGTCAGTTAATGCAAAGACAGGCAGAGTACAAAGAATACAAGAATGCATATGCAGAGGATTTGAGAAGATGAAGATAGAAAATGAATTGGTGAGTGTCATCATTCCCATTTACAATGTAGAAAAATACCTTGCGGCATGTATTGAATCTGTTCAAAAACAGACCTATCACAATCTGGAGATGATATTGATTGATGATGGTTCTACAGATGGAAGTGGTAAAATATGTGATGAATACGCAAAAACAGACAATAGAATAACAGTAATACATCAGGAGAATCATGGAATCTCCCAGGTTCGAAACAGAGGAGTAAAAGAAGCAAGAGGTACTTACATTTTCTGGATAGATAGTGATGATTATGTTAGTGAAAGCATTGTAGAAGAACTGTATCATAACCTGATAGAACAGAATGCAGAGATGTCTATTTGTAATTATACACAGGGGAGTGAAAGAACATATACATTTGTTCATCAAGAGAAAGAAAGGTTAGAAGTATTTGATGCCAGAGAAGGGTTAGTGCGAATCTATAAGAATCACCATTATTCATTTATTATGGCAGCTTCCTGGGCTAAACTGATTAAGAAATCGCTATATGAGGGATGCGAGTACCCGGAAGGAAAGATATTTGAAGATATCTATATGAGTCATAAGCTCATCAGCAAGTGCAAAAGGATTGTATATACAAACAAAACCATGTATTATTATTATCAGTGGCCGGAAAGTATTCTAGGAAAAAAGCTTTACATAGAAAAGCTTGATTATCTGGGCGCATTTGAAGAAAGGATTCATTTCTTTAAGAAACTTGGATATGCCGAATTGGTGGAGAAGGCAAGAATTCAGTATCTGCATTCACTGATCTGGGAATATTCGAGGGCAAAGGATATCTTGCATAACAAAGAAATGGTAAAACATATAAAGAGAGAATACAGAAAGTATTATACATTCGGAACTGAGAACAAAGAGGTAGAAAATGAAACAAAGGGATATATGTTGAAGTTCTACTTATCACCGTTCTTGCTTGATTTTATGGGAAAAGTAAAAGGAAAACTAAGATGACAAAACCATTAGTTAGTATTATCACTCCTTGTTATAATGGAGAAGCATTCTTAAAACGATATTTTGAATCTATACTGAATCAGACGTATCCAAATCTGGAACTGATATTTATCAATGATGGTTCTACGGACCGGACAGAAGAAATAGCACTGTCGTATCGGGAAAGGTTGGAAAAACGAGGAATAACATATATATACGAAAAACAGGAAAATGCAGGGCAGGCAGCAGCATTGAATCGTGGATTGAAGTTATTTAAAGGGGAGTACCTCACATGGCCAGATTCGGATGATGTAATGACGAAAGATTCTATTGAAAAAAAAGTCCATTTTCTTGAGAAAAATCCAAAGTATGAAATGGTTAGAAGTAATGGAGTTTATTTCGATGAAACTACCCATAAAAAAAAGAGAATTAGCGACCAGACTTCAGATAAGAAAGAAGATATTTTTGAAGATTTGGTTTTGCTTAGGACATATGGTTGCTGTGGTTGTTATATGATAAGGAAAAGTTTACTTGAAAAGATATATCCAAAGAGGGATATTTTTGTATCACGATATGGACAAAATTGGCAAATACTTGTTCCGGCAGCAAGTAAATCAAAATGCGGATATATAGATGAAGAACTTATATTGTATTTGAACATGCGGATAGTCATTCTAGAAGCAAAAGGACCGCAATTCAGGAAATGGATAGGTGGGATGGTTTTACAGAGATATTATTATCAGCAATAGATGAAAGTGATTGTGATAAAGAAAAGTGTAAAAGAAGGGTAAAAGAAAATTGCGCAAGGCAGCAGTTTTATTATGCGATTACTATGAATGACAAAGCAATTTTAAAAGAAAAGTTTTATGATATTAAGAGATATGGTCATGCATCAAGTAAGGAATATTTACTATACATAAAACACAGATGGCTGAAATGAGGATTTGGAATGTATAACTTATTTTTGGGCAAAAAGAGTTATAAAAAACGAAAAAAATTCTGTAATTTTACATAGACTAGCAGAAAAAATAATTGGATATATTGAGGCATATTACAACTTGTTTGTGAAAAAGATGTATATCAAGCATCCATCTGATAAAATAGGAATCACAGTGAAAAAGAGAGAGCAAAAGATTATTGTATCTTTGACATCTTTTCCAAAGAGAATAGACACCTTATGGATAACAGTAGAAACCTTGTTAAGACAGTCTATGAAGCCGGATGAAATTATTCTTTGGCTTGCAGAGGAACAGTTTAACGGGATAGACAGTCTGCCGAAAGCACTTCTGGAACAACAAAAAAGGGGATTGACGATTCGGTTTTGCGATGATTTGCGTAGTCATAAAAAATATTATTATACAATGCAGGAATATCCAAGAGATATTGTAATTTTGGTTGATGATGATATGTTTTATCCAAAAGATACTATAAAGAAATTATGGAAACTACATAAAAAATATCCGAATGATATTTGTAGTATTACAACGCAGATAATCGATCCTTCCTTTGATTCGAAGCCATCCATTTGGAGAAATCCATTTTTAAATGAGAAAATAGAACATTCAAACAAAGTTCAGATTTTTACAGGAAGTGGGTCTTTATTTGTGCCAGATTCACTTGATCAAAGGGTTTTTGACAAAGAACTTCTTTTGGATTTATGCCCGTTTGCGGATGATTTATGGATTACTTTTATGGCATATAAAAATGGAACACGGATTACATCACTGAATAAGTGGAGAGCATTTCCAATTACAATATATGGGACAAGTCAAGATAGTCTATGGTTTATAAATGCACAGGATGGTAAAAATGATGAGCAGTGGGAAAATTTGAAAAGATATTTTCCAAATGAGTTTACGAAACAGGAGAAGAGATGGAAAAAATAAAAAGAAAGATTCAGAATCTAAAAAAAATACGGTTATTTTCGTATATATATCTAAATCATTTTTGTTCTCGTATTGAACGAAATGGGAAAGGAAGAATCATTCCGTATAAAAATGCAGTTAATTGATCTGGAAAAGGATCCCAAATACGTATTGAGGATGAGAATATTTGCATTGGCGTAAATAAATTAAAAAAATCAAAAACTGAAACATATGTCAGACTAAGAGAAAATGCGGTGTGGGATGCAAAAAAGGGATGCGAAATATCTTATGGATCAACAATTGAAATTCTAAAAAATGCTGAATTAGAATCTAAGTATTTTACCATGAATAATTTCAGTACTTTAGTTAGTGCAAAGAAGATTATTCTGGGAGAAGATGTTATGATTGCCAGAAATGCAGTTGTTTTTGACAGTGATTTCCATGTGATTGAATACGATGAAAATCAAGCAGAATATTCTGAAACTGTTAGCATTGGAGATCATGTATGGATAGGTGCCAATGCAATAATATTAAAAGGGGTAATAGTTGGAAACGGAAGCATAATAGCAGCAAATACTGTTGTAACAAAGAATGTAGAACAAGGTGTTATGGTAGGAAATGAGAAAAAACTTTGTGTATTGAAAGAGAATGTAAGATGGAGGAGAGCATGAGCTTAATAAAGAAAGTTGGCAGAAAAATTGTATATGGTTTGGGAATAAAAAAAGTTCCTGTGATGACAAAAGTGGAACAATGCAGAGCACGAGGTGTTAAGATTGGAGACAATGTTGATCTGATCAACGCAGAGATAGATTATTGCTTTGGACATCTTATAACCATTGGAAATAATGTTACAATTACAAATTCTGTTGTACTTGCGCATGATGCAAGCACAAAGAAAGAATTGGGATATAGTAAAATTGGATGTGTTGATATAGGAGATAATGTGTTTATTGGGTATGGCAGCATTATTTTACCAAATGTACGAATTGGAAATAAAGTAATCGTAGGTGCAGGAACGGTTGTTTCTAAGGATATTCCAGATAATGTGGTAGTGGTAGGACCAAATGCAAAAATTATTGGCACATATGATGATTACATGGATAAGAATAGAAATAGAATGAAGGAATGTCCAGTTTCAAATGTTCTTTTCTGCGATAAAACAGAAGCAGAGTGGGATACTTTATATAAAGAGGTAAAAGTTAAAAAAGGTGGATTTGATTTGTAAGGAATAAGGTGTATAAATGAAAGAAAAAATATATCGATTAATAAAAAAAATACCATTGATTATGAGGATTTACATAAAAAAGTATAATCGTTTTCCGAGAAAAACAAATGCTGTTAATATGAGTGGAATAAAAATCCGACATAATCAGGTAATATTAAATGGAAAAAATCATGTATTTTGTGGAATAGATTGCTCCATACAAAATAATAAGTTTGTGATACATGGTAATGAGAATAGAGTTGAAATACGAGATAACGTTGAAATCAATGGCTCGGATCAACAGACAATTTTTATGCAAGGAAATAACAATCACATTATTATAGAAAGTGGCTGTAGGATATCAATACATCTTTTTTTATAGTTGGCAGTAATAATAAAATTACAATTTCAAAAAATGTCTCAACTATGGCAACAGAATTTCACATAGAACGAGACAATAACACCATCTTTATTGGGGAAAATACATCTATGCATGGTAGGGGAACAAAAACTGTACACTTTGCACTAGATGAGGGTACAAATGTCGTGGTAGGAGAAGATTGTATGTTCTCAAATGATATTCAGATTCGTTCGTCAGATTCACACAGTATTCTTGATTTGGGGGGCAAACGCCTGAATCAAGCAGATGATATAGTTATAGGCAAGCATTGCTGGTTGGGACTACGATGCATGTTATTAAAGGGTACAGAGATACCGGATTATACTGTTGTGGCAGGCGGAGCTATTTGTACAAAAAAGTATACGGAGTCGAATACTATAATTGCAGGTGTTCCGGCCAAAGTTGTAAAACGAGACATAAATTGGGATAGAGAGAGGTTTTCTGTCAATGTGAAGTAAGATTAAATGTATAAGGCATATCGTTATTTCACAGGATGAAAGTGCTAATAAAATCAACGCATGGAGTCTTGGAGATACAGGAAGGAAGAAGAAATGTCGAGACAACGAAATAGCATTAATAATTTAGTTTGGGGGATAATTGGAAATCTAATAACATCAATAGTTGCAATTGTAATACCAAGACTCTTTATTGTTAATTATGGGTCTGAAATAAATGGATTATTAGCGTCAATTCGCCAGATATATGTTTATCTGGCACTCTTAGAAATTGGTGTAGGGGATGCATCTGTAGTTGCATTATATGGGCCTATTGCTAGACAAGATCATAAATCTGTTAATGAAATTCTGGCAGCTACAGACTTTTATTATAAAAAAATAGGTATTATTTATGCAATTAGCATTGTGGTATTAGGATTGGGTTATCCATTGTTGTTAAATACGAGTGTGCCATATTGGGTATGTTTTTGGGTTATCGTGCTTCAGGGGTCAGGTAGTGTGATTAGTTACCTTGTACAGGGTAAATATAATATGCTTCTACGTGTTGATAACCGAAATTATGTTACAACGAATTTAGGAACAGTAACAAGTGTATTGACTGATGCAAGTAGGATATTTTTATTATTACAGGGACGTAGTATCATTGCGGTTCAGACAACATATCTCATATTTAATCTCATTAAAATGTTTTTATAAGTTGCTATATAAAAAAGAATTATGCTTGGCTGAATTTGAAAGTAAAACCAAATTTTCAAGCGATTTCACAAAAGTCAGCAGTATTTGTTCATCAAATATCAGCTTTGGTTTTTAGTCATACAGATGTCTTGATTTTGACTTTTGTATGTGGATTAAAAACAGTTAGTATTTATTCGATGTATGCTGTAATATATGGCATGGTTGATAATGTGGTAACTATTACATCCAATAGTGTTCAAGCTGCACTAGGACAAATTTTTAATTCGGATAAACAGAGGTTTTTAAAATTACAGGAAGCATTTGAAACATATTATTTGGCATTAGTATTTTCTTTGTTTGCAATTGCAACGATTTTGCATTGCCATTCATGAAACTGTATACGGCAGGAGCAGACATAAATTATATTGATTGGAAATTGCCAATATTATTTGCATTTTATCGTTTATTGAGTTATGGTCGAATAACCTCTAATAATATCATTGGTTTTACAGGTGCTTTTAAAGAGACACAATGGAGGGCATGGCTTGAAACAATTATAAACCTGGTTGTATCATTTGTATGTGTTTTTAAATTTGGTATTTATGGTGTGTTATTTGGTACAATTGCAGCTTTACTTTACAGAGCGAATGATATAATTATATTTGCAAATTGTAAACTTCTTAAAAGAAGTGCATGGCCAACATATCGCAGGTGGCTTATTAATTTAGTTATTTTTGGCATTGTAGTTGGTGTGTTTGTAAATCTACCTATGAATTTGAACTCATATGTAGATTTGGTGAAGAATGCTATTTGGGTAAGTCTAAGTACTATTATTCTCTTTTTTACGATTAACAGTTTTGTAGAAGTGGAAGCAAGAAAGATAGCATATTTATATGTGAAAAATATAGTTCATGTGATTAGAAATAAAAGAAAGTGATATTGGAAATTGAGAAGATGGTTAGTGTAATAATATCGCTATATAATATTGAGAAAGTAAAAAATTGGAACGTACGTTGAAAGAGAAAGAGGGCAATATGGAACCCCATTGCTTTGGCTGAATTCCACAACGCCAGCAGTGTGAATATTATCGTGCGGTAATACCGCAAATCCGGCAGGCAGGCACAGATTATTCAGAGACTCCGGAATGGGAAGAAAATGAGGATGAACTTGCTCGCATCTGTGGATTGAGATAACTTTTTTATCCTCATATTTTGTTATAAGAATGCCTTAAATAAAGCTTTTGGTAAAAAGATGAGGATAATTTCATGTTTATAAGCCGGTGATTACAAAAATCTTGGAAACACCGGACAGGTCGCCTAACATAACTTTTGCAGAGCCGTCAGTGTTTGAACGATTGTAGACTCTGCCGCAGCATTGGTGATTTCAATCTGAATCCCATGCATTGAAATTTTAATAGCAGTTGCAGTAATCTCCTCTGAACTACAATTCATTGGTAATTCAGATACAGGATTGAAATTCAGTTCCACAACTTCCTGCTTCTGGCAGGGAATCACGGCACCGACAGCAGCTGGTGGAATACTGCATGCTTTATTGCAAAGTCGTTTGACATGGTAATAAAAAGTACTGATTCCGATTTGGTGCTCCATGCACAGTCCTTGTCAGAGAGCCCGCTTGACCGGCATTCGCTAATCAGGTCCAGCCACTTTTCATCAGAGTAGTGCAGTCTTTTTGAACTCATAGTAATTCACTCCTAAAGGTTATTCAGAGTGAATTCAACCGGAATCAATCACAGTTAGAGCAAACGGCTCCAACTACAAATACAGCTGATCCAGAGAGATACTCACTCCTGAAGTGATTATCTCATGAAATGTTGGTGGCGACAAACCGTGCGATTATACATCGCTTACAAATATTCAGTTTCTCAGAGGTGTTATCCACCGTCAAAATGCCTATTGGTTAAATGCCTTAAATTGGCATAATTCAAGGCAATACGCTATAATAGAACCAGTAAAAAGAGAGGTTCCATTATGGCAATTAAGTACACAGAAGAACAACTTAATACAGTAGACAAGTCTCTTATTATACAAATGTTTCTCAATCAGCAGGAAGAGTTGAGTAAAGCCGTAAATCAGATTGAGCAGCTAACAAAAGAGGTTCAATCTGGTAACGACAAGCTGCAGCGCATGATGGAACAGATAATTCTTTCCAACAATGTCCGCTTCGGACGTTCTTCCGAAAAGATGGATAATACTGACCAGATTTCATTCATGGAAGTAGATGGAAACATCATATTTTTTAATGAATCTGAAGCAGTATGCGATCTGTCCGCCGAGGAGCCGGAAGACCTGGAGCCTAAGCCACGCGGAAAGAAAAAGGTTGGCAAAAAGGAAGCTGATATGTCAGGTCTTCCTGTAAATCGTGTTAATCACTACATGACAGAAGAAGAGCTTATTGCTGAGTTCGGCGAGAATGGCTGGAAGCAGCTTCCAGATGCAATCTCAAAGCGATATAAATTTATTCCGGCAAAGGTCATAGTTACAGAGCATCATGTAGGTGTATATGCCAGCAGGAAGGATAATCGTATAGTGAAAGCTGATCATCCAAAGGCTCTTCTTAAAGGAAGTCCTGTATCAGCATCTATTGCTGCAGCTATCATGAATGGTAAGTATGTAAATGCGTTTCCTCTTTATCGATTAGAAAAAGAGTTTGAACGCTATGGTCTGGCAATCACCCGCCAAAACATGGCCAACTGGATGATCCGTCTTGGTGAGACCTACATATCAGTTATGTATGATTATCTGCATAAGCTAATCTATGACTATCATGTAATCCAGGCCGACGAAACTCCGGTTCTCGTAAACAAGGATGGCCGAGCTGCAGGTAGCAAGAGCTATATGTGGGTCTACCGTTCAGGGTATATGAATCCTGAACAACAGATAATCCTATATGATTATCAGCTCACCAGAAATGCCTCACATCCTAGAGAATTCCTAAAGGATTTCAGAGGAATCTGTGTGACCGATGGATATCAGGTCTATCACACTCTTGAAAAAGAGAAAGAAGACCTAACCATTGCGGGCTGCTGGGTTCACATGAGACGCCGATTCGAGCAGGCTCTACAAGTGATTCCAAAGGGATCTCAAAAAGGAACCGTATCATACATTGCCATGAAGCAGATTCAGGCAATATACCGGGAAGAAGGTAAGCTAAAGGATCTGACTTCCAATGAACGACTTGAGCAACGACAGGCAATAATCAAACCGCTTGTGGATGCCTTGTTTATGTACCTAAAACAAAATCAGGCAAATGTATCAGGCTCATGTAAGCTTCAGGATGCATTTAAATATGCATTAAACCAGGAAAAATACCTCAAAGTATTCCTCACAGATGGCGATGTACCAATCGATAATAATGCAAGTGAGCGAGCTATCAGAGGTTTCTGTGTAGGCAAGAAGAACTGGCAGATGATTGATACAATCAATGGTGCCAAAACATCAGCCATGATATATAGTATTGCTGAAACAGCAAAAGCTAATAATCTTAAACCATATGATTATTTTGAGTATCTCTTGGAGGAGATACCAAAGCATATGGAAGATACAGACCGCAGCTTCCTAGAAGATTTGTTACCATGGTCTGAGAATCTTCCAGCACATATCAGAAAATAAAATATCAAACATACAGTCGCCAGGGATGGCGGCTGTAAAATTTAAGGAGTACTCGCTATGGTGCGTTTACGAATTAACAATAGGGTCTTCGAATTTTTTCAATAAAGATGCAAAGTCACGAAATATTTCAAACCGGGAGCTTTTGTATGTCTGAATCAATTCTTTTAATTCATTCCGTGCAAGGAGTGGATTTCCGCCGTTTCGCGAATTAAACTGTACGTACATCTCTTTTAAGTCTCGAAAATCTTTCAAGTTTGGATCAATTCGAAAGAGAGCATCTTCGTAATCATAGGTGTTCATTAATACATGAAAATGAGAATCCATGCGAGGGTCACTGTGGTACCGGATGTTGGACTGATTGGACAGAATTAACCATATGTATTTTTGCAGAAGGTATACTTCGTCTGATGGCGGAAGTGAAACAGGTCGTTGCTGTTCATAGGAAAGCTTGTCCTGATATTCACGGTCGCGTTGCCTGTATTTTTTTAAGAAGCTGCCGTATGTAGTTGTCAATAGAGCGTGTAATCCATTGAATTACATGAAAGGAATCAACAACAGGGACTGCGTTGGGGAAGTACTTTTCTACATAGGCAATGTAAGGATTGTACATGTCGGAAATAAGGTATTTTACCTGATTCCGTTCTGTTGCAGGGATTGAGACAAAGTACGGTTCCGTTACGGAAGTTCTTCGGCTGCGAAGCAAGTCAATGGGGTCACCAGTATGGAAATCCTGGATGACCAATGCGTATTTACAGTCATCATCCATATCCAGGTGAACTTCATCAATGGAAATGGCATCTGTAAGAGGAAGCCTGTCCAGCTTGACATAACGGTCAAAGATCTCATGCACATATGTGTCAGACATATGGAATCTTTTAGCGATAGATGCGGATGTTTCTAAAAGATTTCGATATGCCTCTACAATGAGCATGTCAGTTGCATTTGTAGTTCTACGTCCCTTGTTAACAA
>ENA-OQAS01000198-OQAS01000198.1-human-gut-metagenome-genome-assembly--contig:-NODE-198-length-32043-cov-5.962997_pt1 | contig 32043 bp, 46 predicted proteins | sample MGYA00242733_ERZ504523 | MGnify/ENA primary metagenome ERZ504523 (study PRJEB26092, sample SAMD00036239) | human gut metagenome | host: Homo sapiens | study: EMG produced TPA metagenomics assembly of...
CATGATCGTGGTATCGATCGCATCGCGCGTCGTTCCGGCGATATCGGATACGATGACACGGTTCGAGCCCAGCAGTTTGTTGACCAGGGAGGATTTTCCGACGTTCGGTTTTCCGACAATGGCGATGCGCGGAATCTCGCTCTCCTCCTCGTTTTCCATCTCCGGATCAAGTATCCTGTCACCTCATCGAGCATATCGCCGATGCCGAGCTTTCCGGATGCGGAATGGCGTGCGGCTCTCCGATGCCGAGGTTATAGAATTCATAAACATCCATCATCTGACGGTCAAAGTTATCTACCTTGTTGACAACGAGTACAACCGGCTTGCGGCTTCTTCTCAGCATGTCTGCCACTTTTGCATCCGCATCTACAAGTCCCTGACGGACGTCTGTGATGAAGATGATGACATTTGCGGTATCAATGGCGATCTGCGCCTGGTCTCTCATCTGGGAGAGAATGATATCTTTTGATTCCGGCTCAATACCGCCGGTGTCTACCAGCGTAAATTTGTGGTTCAGCCACTCTACGTCGGCATAAATACGGTCACGGGTTACACCGGTGTGTCTTTTACAATTGAAATATTGTCTCCGGCCAATACATTGAACAGAGTGGATTTACCCACGTTCGGCCGGCCCACAATTGCTACAATCGGCTTGCTCATACATTGTTCTCCTTCTGTGTATCGTCTCCTGGTTTTCCTCCACAACGGCTTTCACCAGATCGCTGCCCGGCTCATCGACAATCTGAACCGGTGTTCCAAGGCGCTCTTCCACCTGTTCCACCGTCACATCGTCGAGAAAGACGTTTTTTCCTGAACGTAGCATATTGCACGGAAGCAGCAGGCACTCGCAAGATCTCTTCCCTCTAACTGCTCCATCAGATCCTTTCCGGTAATCAGACCGGATACGGTAATGGATTCTCCAAAGAAATAGTTGATAATCGTGACAACCTCCGCCTGTACATTCGGATATTTTTCACGAATTTTCTGCATGTGTTTTTCCAACGACGGCGCCGCAGCTTTTCCGGTCGCAATCGTTACATGGCGGTGACGGTCATCCCCTTCTCGTTTCGAAAGTTCTTCCGCAACCTCGTCCTCCAGAAGCCGGAGCATTCCCACTCCGTTTTCCAGCTGGATATAGCCATCGTAATTTTCCTCCTCCGGGATCGGCTCTCCCGCCAGCAGATACCATTCATCACCAGCATGGATAAAGTGAAGTCCCCACTGTTCATACAGCTTTTTCTGCCATTTGTGAATCGTGGCAAGAACTTCTTTTGCATCCTCCTGGTAAACGGTTCCAGAGGCGCCAGTCCGTCGCGGTACTTCGAAAGTCCGACCGGGACAACCGAAACACTTTTCAGATGCGGCAGATATTTTGACAGATCCGAAATACTGCGCTCCAGCTCTGCGCCGTCGTTGTATCCCTTGCAGAGCACAATCTGTCCATTCATCTCGATTCCCGCCTCGTAAAGGCGCTGGACCTTCGGAAAGATATTGCCCGCAAAACGGTTGTGCAGCATTTTGCAGCGGAGCTCCGGGTTCGTTGTCTGGAACGAAATATTGATCGGTGCCAGATGGTAGCGGATAATCCGGTCGATATCGTGGTCGCTCATGTTGGTCAGTGTAATATAGTTTCCCTGCAGGAAGGACAGACGCGAATCGTCATCCTTAAAATACAAGGTGGGACGCATTCCCGGCGGCATCTGATCGATGAAGCAGAAAATGCAGTTGTTGCTGCAGGAACGGTACTGATCCATGAACTCGTTCTCGAATGTGATGCCGATTTCCTCGTCGTACTCTTTTTCAATCTCCAGATCCCATTCTTCCCCGTTTTTCTTCCGGATCGTGAGTTCCAGATAGGAGTCGTTGGTCTGGAAATGGTAATCAAAAACGTCCTCGATTTCTTCCCCGTTGACACGAAGCAGTTCGTCTCCCGGTTCCAGTTCAAGCTCTTCTGCAATACTGCCCGGTTCTATTTTCTTTATGATGTGTTTCGTTTTGTTTTTCACAGATATTACGTTATGGCCTTTCCTTTTCCTTCATTTTCTGTCCGAAAGGCAGCAGAACTCTGCATAGCCAGCGGACATTCATTCATTATAATAACAACAACCTGCACAAAAAGCAAGGATTCTTTCGTTTTTTGCTTGACGCGCCCTTTGTTTCGATGATATAAATAGGAAGAAAAAGCTTTGTAAAATATGTCGATTACTGGAGGTTTGTATGGCTAATTTAGATTTACTTGAAAATTCCATTCCGGTCGCCCCGTTAAAGCTCGCAGCTCTGCCGGGCAGTATGGAAATGGCAAAAAAAAGTCGATTCGTATCTGGTTCAGTTCCGTAAAGAGCTCGCCGAGCGCCGCAACGGGGTTTCCTTTTCCGGATATTCCGAGGATTCTTTTCTGATTGACTGCGAGTGCCCGCGTTTCGGTTCCGGCGAAGCAAAAGGAAAGATCAACGAATCCGTCCGCGGTGCCGATCTTTACATCCTGGTTGATGTCTGCAACTACAGCATCACTTACAAGGTCTGCGGCTACGAGAACCACATGTCACCGGATGACCATTATCAGGATCTGAAACGTATCATCGCTGCTGCAACAGGAAAAGCACACCGGATCAACGTAATCATGCCTTTCATTTATGAAGGAAGACAGCATAAGCGCACCAAACGTGAGTCTCTCGACTGCGCACTTGCTCTGCAGGAGCTGATGAACATGGGTGTTTCCAACTTTATCACCTTCGACGCACACGATCCTCGTGTCATGAACGCAATTCCGCTCGGCGGCTTTGACAACTTCATGCCAACCTACCAGTTTTTAAAAGCCCTTCTTCGTTCCGTTCCGGATCTGACGATCGACAACGATCATCTGATGATCATCAGCCCGGACGAGGGAGCGATGGCGCGTGCCGTATACTTCTCCAACGTGCTCGGCGTCGATATGGGTATGTTCTATAAGAGAAGAGATTACTCCACCATCGTAAACGGAAAGAACCCGATCGTGGCACATGAGTTTCTCGGCGATTCCGTAGCAGGAAAGATGTTGTCATCATCGACGATATGATCTCCTCCGGTGAGAGTATGCTCGACGTTGCAAAACAGGTCAAAGAGCGCGGCGCTGACCACGTCTTTGTCTGCACCACCTTCGGCCTCTTCACCGATGGTCTGGAGAAATTCGATGCTTACTATGAGAAAGGCTATATCAGCAAAGTCATCACCACCGACCTGACCTACCGTACACCGGAACTCGTTTCCCGTCCTTGGTATGAGCCGGCTGAGATGAGCAAATATATGGCAAGCATTATCGATACGCTTAACCACGACGTATCCGTTGCAAAAGTACAGTCTACGACAGAGAAAATCAATAAGCTGCTGGCAAAACACAGATAATCGATTTTGTGTCCGCCGGATGCATACAGCAAAAAACGGATCTGTTTTTTCCAGGTCCGTTTTTTGATGCTTTCTATTCTGTTTTCAGACCAGGGAAAGGAATGCCGCGAGGTTTCCTCTTTTTCCCTTCGATGCACGGTGGGAATACAGGAAATCCGGGTTGCAGCAGGTGCAGAGGTTCGGCAGATGAATCTGCTTCTCCGGCACTCCTGCCGCAAGAAGGATCTGATGATTCGCCTCCCAAAGATTTAACTGGTATTTTCCATCTGGTTTTCCGCAGAACAGTTTCTCATGCAGTGTTTCCGGGAATGCTGCCCGGAACTCTTCGATCACGTCACCGCTCACCTCGTAGCATTCCTGGCAGATCGACGGGCCGACGGCTGCGATCACATCTTTTGCTTCTGTTCCAAACCGTTCGTGCATCGCATCGAGCGTTGCCTGTCCCATCTTGTGGACCGTTCCACGCCAGCCGGAATGTGAAAGTCCAATTGCACGGTGCACCGGGTCGACAAAGTAGAGCGGCACGCAGTCCGCATAGAATGTCGCAAGTACGACGCCCGGCTCGTCAGTGATCATACCGTCAATATCATGAAATCGCGGTCTCTTGTCACGCCGCTGCCGCAGTCTGCTTTCGTCACATAACGGACCTTCGTTGTGTGTGCCTGATCGGAGGTAACAATGTTTTCCACTTCAAACCCCGCCGCCTCACAGAATCTTCTGTAATTCTCCCGCACATTCGCCGATCGTCGCCGCGCGAAAAGCTGAGATTCATGCTGGAAAGATGTTCCTTACTCACCCCGCCGATCCGTGTGGAAAATGCATGGCGGATGCCCTCAATTTTCTCAATCGCCGGCCAGGTCAGATAGACCACGCCGTTTTCCGCCTCGTTGACATGCATCGTTTTTTTATCGTTTTGTTTCCATTGAATTGGTATCATAAAAACTCCTTTCCTACCAGCCGCTCCCCTGATAATAAAACGCGTTCGCATAGACGCGGATCTCCTCCGGTGTCTCTGCCACGACGTCGAAGCGGCAGGGCACATCCATCGGGATCTGGTGGAGCATGCGGTAGTAATCTGCTGTTTTTGAAATTTTCTTCTGTTTCTTTCCATCCACGGCGCTTGTCGGGTCTCCGGCTGTCCGGCCGGTGCGGTATTTTACTTCGATAAAAATGTATGTGTCGTCCTGTTTTGCGATCAGGTCGATCTCACCGAAGCGGCACCGGAAATTCCGCACCAGGATGTGATATCCCAGGCTTTCCAGATATTCTGCCGCACGGCTCTCCTGTCTCGTTCCTACTTCCCGCTGATTCAAATGCGATACCCTCTCCTTTTTTGATGCGGTGCCTTTACACGAAATGGCCGATAAACGACTGCCGGTGGATCGGTGACGGGCCGATTTCTTTTAAAGCAGCGATATGCTCTGCCGAACCGTAGCCCTTGTTCGATGCAAAACCGTAGCCCGGAAGCACCTTGTCGTACTCTTCCATCAGGCGGTCCCTTGTCACCTTCGCAACAATACTTGCCGCCGCAATCGAAACACTCTTGGCATCTCCCTTGATGATCGGCACCTGGCGGATGTCCACCTGCGGGATTTTCACCGCATCGTTTAAGAGCACATCCGGCTTCACGGAAAGCTTGCTGATCGCCTCCCGCATCGCCTCGTACGTTGCCTGTAAAATATTGATCTCGTCGATCCGCGCCGGGGAGGCATAGCCGATGCCGACGGCCACTGCCTCGCGCATGATCACATCGTACAGCTCGTCGCGTTTTTTGGCCGTCAGCTGCTTGGAATCGTTCAGATACAGGATTTTACTGTCGCGCGGCAGAATGACCGCACCTGCGACCACAGGGCCCGCCAGAGGGCCTCTTCCGACCTCGTCGATGCCGCAGATCCAGCCAAGATCCTCATATTTGTGCTCGTAGATCTTCATCTGTTCCGTGCGCTCGCGCTCTTTTTTTAAGGCCTCTTCCTGTTTCTGGTATTTTTGAATCAGATTTTGTACGCCGGCACGGGAATCCTCTTCATATTCCAGATAAAGGGCGGGCAGCTCCGTCTCCGAAGCTGCCGCAAAAATTTCCCGTATGGCGGATATCGATTGTTTTTTCTCTGTCATCGTTGTTCTCCGCATTTTTTATTTTGATAAATCCATTTATTCCGGTTTTTCCAGCGTGATTCTGCCGAGCTTTCCGCTCCGGAAATCATCCATCAGAAGCCGTGCTGCTTTTTCGTAATCGAGCTCATTTCCCTTTTTCAGGCAGCCGCGCACACGCGCAATCTCACCCAGGATTTCCACACGATCCGTCATGCCTTCAAAGCCAAAGCGTTTCTCCAGCGTTCCCGGATACTCTGCCGTCAGATAATCGATGACGGACAGCGCCAGCTCCTCCACGTTCAGGATCTCATCGTTGATGGAACCGATCATCGCAAGATGCAGTCCCACCTGCTGGTCCTCAAACTTCGGCCACAGGATACCAGGTGTGTCCAGAAGCTCCAGCTGTTTGCTCAGACGGATCCATTGTTTTCCCTTCGTGACGCCCGGTTTGTTTCCGGTTTTCGCACAGGCTCTGCCCGCATACGCATTGATAAATGTCGATTTTCCGACGTTCGGAATACCGACAACCATCGCGCGGACCGGACGGTTCAGGATGCCGCGTTTGCGGTCGCGCTCGATTTTCTCTTTGCAGGCCTCCTGTACGGCGCTGTTAATCGCTTTCATGCCGGCTCCGGAACGGGAATTGACCTTCACAACAGAATATCCCTTTCCCTTGAAATATTCCATCCAGGCATCGTTTCCGCGCTCATCGGCAAGGTCCGATTTGTTCAGCAGGATCAGCCGTGCTTTGTTCTTTCCAAGTTCATCTATATCCGGGTTGCGGCTCGCTGCAGGAACTCTCGCATCGACCAGCTCAATCATCAGGTCGATGAGCTTTAAGTCTTCCTGCATCTGTCTGCGGGCCTTCGTCATATGACCCGGGTACCACTGATAATTCATGTTTCTTCTCCTTCTATGCTGCGTTTACACGAAACCGATTTTCTTCCACGGCGAAATCGTAAACCAGAGCTTTCCGACAATGCGGTCCGAATCCACGAGTCCCATGCCGTTGTGGCGGCTGTCCTCGCTGTTGTTCCGGTTGTCGCCGAGCACAAAGTACTGTCCCTTCCCGACCGTGATCGGCTCGGAGGCAAGTCCCGCGTTTGTGATGGCCGGAAATTCATCTTTTTCATTATAGACTTCCCCGTTGATGAGGATCTGTCCGTCTTTGATCTGTACCGTCTCGCCCGGCAACGCAATCACACGCTTGATGTGGATGCTCGCTTCTTGTCCTCACTCGTCCGGAACGCGATGATATCCCCGCGTTTCGGAGAACTTAAGCGGTACCAGGCGGAGTCCATCAGCACACGCTCCCCCGGCACGAGAGTCGGCTCCATCGAGCCCTCCTGCACCACGACACTTCTGCAGAAAAACCAGGAAAATGCCGCCGCAAGAAGAATCACTGCGATGATTTCCAGATTCCATACAAACATGGAACGGATCTTTTTCTTGTAGAAATATTCTTTTACATATCTGGTATTCATACCCATAGTGTAATTCTCCGTAAGACAAAACCGGAGAAACACAATTGCTCATGTTCCTCCGGCCATCCTTTTAACGACTTATTATTTTACCAGCTCTTTCACTTTCGCTGCTTTACCAACACGGTCTCTTAAGTAGTTCAGTTTCGCACGTCTTACTTTACCACGTCTGATAACTTCTACTTTTCAACGTTCGGAGAGTGTACCGGCCATGTTTTCTCAACGCCTACGCCGTTAGAGCTCTTACGAACAGTGAAGGTCTCTTTGCTTCCGCCGCCCTGTCTTTTCAGGACAACGCCTTCGAATACCTGGATACGCTCGCGGTTACCCTCTTTGATTTTACCGTAAACTTTAACGGTATCACCAACGCGGAACTCCGGTGCTTCTGCTTTTAACTGTGCATCTTCGATTTTCTTAATAATGTCGTTCATTTCTTTATCTCCTTTTTTTACCCTGGATGTTCTTAATGCCTTTTTGCAACAGCGGACCATCTCTTTACTCACAACAAGATATATTATACTATAATGCATCCGCAGATGCAAGTATTTTTTTCACTTTCCATTCGCCGCTGTACAGCAGACTGCGAAGCGCGAAAGAAAACCGCTGCAGGCCGTCCGCGGACGGTATGCCGGTAAGCCGTGCGACCAGACGGAAACCGTTTTTTTCCAGCTGCTCTTCGAGTTTTTCTTCCTCTTCTGAGAATCCGTCCGGGCACAAAAACACCAGCGGTGTTTCTTTTCCGGCAAAGCTGCGGATATACTCGCTCTTTGCTTTCATACCCTCCTCAAGCGTTCCCGGAAGCTGCAGAATCAGCAGATCATGGTCATCAAACAGATTTTTCTGTTTCCGGATCTTCTTTCGTCCGAGATCAAGGCTTACACCATAGCGTGTCATGCCTGCCAAAAGATCGTGCGCCCAGGCAGACGATTCCTCTTTTTCATTGCATGCGCAGGAAATCTGGAATGCATTTTCCAGAAGGTCCGGCCGCCGCTCGGCTGTCCGCACCAGGGATGCCTCATGACGCCACGCTTCGATCTTTTTGTGGTCACCGGAAAGAAGCACCTCCGGAACTTTTTTCTCGTGCCATGTCTCCGGTCTTGTGTAATGCGGATACTCAAGCAGATTGTCCTGCAGCGACTCAAACTGCGAAGATTCCTCGTTGCTTAAGACACCCGGCACAAACCGCGATACCGCATCCACCAGCACCATTGCACCGAGTTCTCCGCCTGTTAAAACATAATCCCCGATCGAGATATAGTCCGTTACCACTTCCTGCAGTACGCGTCATCGATGCCCTCATAGTGGCCACAGAGCAGCACAAGATCGTCCTCAAGCGCCAGCTCTTCCACCATCGTCTGGTTCAGTACTTTTCCCTGCGGTGTCAGATAGACCGTGCGCGGCTTTTTCCCGATCTTTTCGGCTACCGACTGGTAGGCGCGGAACACCGGCTCCGCCTCCATGACCATGCCCGCACCGCCGCCGTACGGGTAATCGTCCACGCGGTTGAATTTATTTGCTGAAAAATCCCGGATATTCGTCGTCTCGAGGGAAATATAGCCGTTGTTGATGGCTCTTCCGAGGATGCTGGTGTGCAGCCCCTGCTCGATCATCTCCGGAAACAGCGTCAGAATATGATATTTCATCGTTCTTTACTCTCTTTATCAGTCAATCAGGCCCGGAAGAAGGTGAATCGTCATCTTCTGTTCATCCAGGTCCACATCCAGAATGCAGTCATGGATCGCCGGAATCAGAACCTCTCCGTGCTCTTTCGAATCTACAATATAGACGTCGTTCGCACCGGTCTCCATCACATCGCGGAGCGTGCCGAACAGTTCGCCGTCCTCGGTGTACATCTGCATTCCCTGCAGGTCTGCGATATAGTATTCGTCCTCTTCCAGCGGAATGGCATCCTCTCTCGTCACATAGAGCTGCAGCCTTTATACCGTTCGATATCGTTGATGTTGTCAATTCCTTTGAATTTTACAATGGCAAGCTGTTTGAAAAAACGCACGCCAGTTACATGGAGTTCTTTTTTTCTTTCCTGTATCGAGAAAAAACGCGGTCCAGAGAAAGAACGCTCCGGATCTGTCGTCGGGTATACCTTTACCTCACCGCGTACGCCGTGGGTTGTGGTAATTACGCCAATCTGCAAATATTCTTCCATTCAAAAACCCTTTCCAACCAGTTCTACTGTGTATTGCGACTTGAGAAACACGCTTTGCGAGTTTCTCAAGTTATCGCGGCAGTCGCCAAGGTCCCGTGCAAGCACGGACTTTGTCTCGTTGCCCGCGTAAAGAAAGGAACCGGCAACAACTGTCGGTTCCTTTTCCTATCTTTTACTTACTGTAAAATTTCTACGACAACTTTTCTGTCGCTCTTTGAGGAAGCTGCTTTTACAACCGTACGGATTGCTTTCGCAATGCGTCCCTGACGTCCGATGACTTTTCCCATATCTGACGGATCTACTTTGAGTTCCAGCAGAAGGTCATCACCGCTGACGGTTTCTGTCACAACTACCTCAGATGGATGATCAACCAGAGATTTTGCAATTACTTCGATAAGTTCTTTCATTACAAGATACCCCCGTATGAATTATTTCTCGATACCAGCCTGTTTTAAGAGTTTGGCAACGATTTCGGTCGGCTGTGCGCCGTTAGCCAGCCATTTTTTAGCAGCCTCCTCGTTGAAGCTGATTGCGCTCGGCTCGCGGTTCGGATCGTAAGTTCCGATCTCCTCGATGAAACGTCCGTCTCTTGGGGATCTGGAATCTGCTACAACGATTCTATAAAAAGGAGCTTTCTTCTGTCCCATTCTTCTTAATCTCATTTTTACTGCCATTTTTCTTTACCTCCATTGTAAATTCATGTATTTATTTATATTTTTTCTTTTATGCTAAAAGGGAAGTTTGAATCCTCCTCTTTTACCACCCTTACCGACCATTCCGGTCATCTGTTTCATCATTTTTCTTGACTGTTCAAACTGTTTGATGAAACGGTTTACCTCCGCGATGTCAACACCGGCGCCTTTTGCAATTCTCTGCTTTCTCGACGGATTGATGAGATCCGGGTTTTCTCTTTCCTTTGGCGTCATAGAAAGTACAATAGCTTCCTTTCTTGCCATGTCTTTTTCATCCACCATGCTCTCAAGATCCTGGCCCTTCATTTTCGCGCCGACGCCCGGAAGCATATTCAGGATGCTGGAGATGCCGCCCATATTGCGCATCTGCTCCATGGAATCCAGATAATCGTTGAAGTCGAACTGCGCCTTCTTCATCTTCTGTTCCATGGCTTTTGCTTTTTCTTCGTCGATGTTTGCCTGCGCTTTTTCAATCAGGCTCATCACATCGCCCATGCCGAGGATACGGGACGCCATACGGTCCGGATAAAACTGCTCCAGATCCGAAAGCTTTTCGCCCATGCCGACATAGAGAATTGGTTTGCCGGAAACTGCACGGATTGAAAGTGCCGCACCGCCTCTGGTGTCACCATCTAATTTTGTAAGTACTACACCGTCGATGCCGACTTTATTGCTGAACATCTCGGCCACATTGACTGCGTCCTGTCCGGTCATAGCATCTACTACCAAAAGGGCCTGATCCACAGGAACAGCCGCTTTGATATCCTGTAATTCCTGCATCATCTCTTCGTCGATGTGCAGACGGCCTGCCGTATCCAGAATCAATACGTTAAAGCCGTTTGTCTTTGCATGCACCAGCGCTGCCTTTGCGATATCCACCGGACGGTTTTTATCTCCCATAGCGAACACTTCCACACCCTGCTTTTCTCCGTTGACCTGCAGCTGTTTGATCGCTGCCGGGCGATAGACGTCACAGGCGGCAAGGAGAGGTTTTCTTCCCTTGGCTTTTAACTTTCCTGCAATTTTTGCGGTTGTGGTTGTTTTACCGGCTCCCTGAAGACCTGCCATCATAATAATGGTAACTTCACTCGCCGGGCGCAGTGCGATTTCCGTTGTCTCGGAACCCATCAGCTTGACCAGCTCGTCATTTACGATTTTAATGACCATCTGACCCGGATTCAGTCCGTTCATGACGTCCTGTCCGACTGCCTGCTCCTGTACGGATTTGATAAACTGTTTTACTACTTTGAAGCTGACATCCGCCTCGAGAAGTGCCATTTTTACTTCCTTCAGCGCAGTCTTTACATCCGCCTCGGTCAGGCGGCCCTTGCTTCTGAGATTTTTGAAAACATTCTGGAGTTTCTCGGTTAAACTTTCAAATGCCATGCTCAAAGCTCCTCTAATATATCCGATGCAATTGCTGCAATCCGCTGCATCACATCTTCTTTCGGGGTATCACCGGATGGGTCTGTCAGCTTTCGGATCTCGTTTACATTCTCCCGGATCTGCACAAAGCGTTGTACAGATGAAGCTTTTCTTCATACTCTTCCAGTGTCTTGTTGCAGCGTCTGACCAGATCGTGAACTCCCTGGCGGGAAATGCCCCGCGCTGCCGCAACCTCGCTCAGGGAAAAATCGTTGAGCACCACGTCCTCATATACCTGACGCTGATGTTCAGTCAGAAGTTCGCCGTAAAAATCATACAGTAATGTCTGTTCCAATATTTTTTCCATTGCGATCACCTTGGTTATCATACACGAAAAGGCGCAGGGTGTCAAGTATTTTTTCTTGACAGTTTTAAAATTTTTCTGATCCGTTTCAAAAGCCGCAGAAAGGGCGCATTTTCCGCGTTTTTTCGCAGAAAACACGCCCCTTATAAAGACTTTTGTATACCTACTGCAGCTCCGCAATCCTCGTCACAGCCACATAAATCGACTGAATTTTGTACCATGTCGGATAATCCACAATGCCGGAAACCGGCAGGCCGAACAGCCGCTGGAACGCTTCGACGGCGTCCTGCGTCTCTTCATCGAAATAGCCATTTTCATAGACCGTCGGAATCGATGAATACACCTCCGCAATCACGTTCAGCTGCTCCTGCATCTGCAGTACCTTGTTCCCGGACGAGCCGATGGTGAGGTCATACCCCGGCCAGGAGGACGGGATGCCGGAAATCTCCTCCGCCGTGTTGATATACATATTGTCTCCATAATAATTGCGGAGAATCTGAATCGTTGAATACCCTTGGTCCGCCAGGTTTTTGGACCCCCACTGGCTCATCCAGTTCGGGCAGCTCACACGGTTTCCGTCACAGTACTGCGTCAGAATCGGCTGTTTCACATTCGGGCGCGACAGGTAATCAGCAAAAATCTCATCGACCACAAGGGAAATGCTGTCGAAAATATTCCTGCCGTAAATCCATTTGTGATCGTAGGCCGTCGACGAAGTGATCGTAAAATCGTATCCCTTGTTGCGGTACCATTCTGTATAGACACGGTTCAGCGTAAATGACATGATTGCGAGGATATTCGCCCGGATCGCCGCATCCGGCCATGTTGCATAGATTTCCGAGCACGCCACGTTTTTGATGTAGTCGCGGTACCGCACATAATAGTCGCGTGCCGTGCTGTCGGTCGGCGCTCCGTCGTGGACGATGATATACTCCGGGATCACGACACGGGACAGCACAATCTCACCGCTCTCCCTCGTCGGCTTGATCTCACTTTCCGGAATTTTCGCCGGATATTCGCCGAACAACGTATGGTCCGGGATCGTCACATCCGCAAACGCTGCGCCCTCTGCCAGTTTGAGGTCCACCTGCTGGACGGACTGTTCTCCTGAAAGAAGCTCGGAGCCCGTCACTTCAACCAGTTCATACCCTTCCGCCTCCACTTTCACCGTATATTCGGAATACGGCTGATTCACATTCGGTTCCAGACTGTACTCGAGCGGCGGCGTCGCCAGATCCAGCGTCTCCGTTCTGCCGTCCCCGTCGGTAATCAGCTCCTCGATCACATTCTGCGGATCTCCCGTATACGAAACCGTCACCCGCGCCCCGGAAACAGGCCGCGCCTGGATTCTTGTATTTACCCGGATTTCCAGCCGCCCGCGGTCAGTCATTTCCTGCTGCATACGCAAATTTTTCATAAAAAGCCCCATATCCTGCACTCCTTTTATGGTATGCAGAATATGAGGCTTTGTTGCTTTTCATTTTTCGATTTACAGGATCCGCTGGACGTCGTGGATCATGACGTAGACCATCAACGCCATCAGAAGCACCAGGCCCGCGAAGTGAACCATACCCTCCAGGTCTCGCCGGATTGGTTTTCTGCGGATGGCTTCTATGATCAGAAAGACAAGCCGTCCGCCGTCGAGTGCCGGGAGCGGCAGCAGGTTCATGACGCCAAGGTTTGATGACAGCAGAATCACCATGTTCAGCATCGTCATCACCGTAACCAGAACGCCCTGCGATTTTACATCATCATAGGCGGTTCCGATCGCATCCACCACGCCGACCGGGCCGGAAAGATCGTTCACAGAATACTGTCCGGTGATCAGCATACTGACGCTGTCAATGACGGTGCGCACCCAGTATTTGATCTCCAGCACGCTGTATTTCAGCACGCCGATCGGGGACTGTTTCTCCCGGAGCTGATACGAAAACTGTACATTCGCATACGTATTTTCAACCGGTGTCACCGTAATCTCTTTCGTCTTTCCGCTGTGCTCATACTCCAGCGTCACAGCGCTTCCATCGAAAGGATGCTCTGTCTGGTAAGCAGTAAAATCTGCCACACAGGTGATCGGCGCTCCGTTGATCGATACGAGCAGGTCGCCCGCGACAACACCCGCAGCGGCAAGCGGCATATTCTGCTGCACATACGTGAATTCCATGCCGCGGTCACAGTCATCGTAGTTAAAGCCCATCATATACCGCGTTGTCACCGTCGGTTCATATGTGATCGTTTTCTTTTCCCCGTCGGCCTTTTTAACCTCCAGCGTAATCTCATCCGTCGGCACACCCCGTACCGTCATCACAGAGTTCAGCTCTTTTCCGATGGAAATATGTCTTCCTTCATAGGAAGTGATGATATCTCCCGCTTCCAGGCCTGCCTCTGCCTCCGGCGAACCGTCTGCCACTTCTGTGACGCGCGCCGGGGAACTTCCCGCGTAACTGATCACAAAGATTGCGCAGAAAAATGCCAGAATCATGTTGAACACCGGTCCCGCCGCAACGACGGAAATTCTTGCCCACACGGATTTGCTGTTAAAGGTTCCTTCCCCCTCCTCTTCACCGTCCTCGCCGAGCATCTGGCACGCACCGCCGAAAGGCAGAAGTTTTAAGGAATAGACCGTTCCTCCTTTTTCTGTCTTTACCACCGTCGGGCCAAAGCCGATCGAAAATTCCGTCACGGTAATACCATTCGCTTTCGCCAAAAGAAAATGCCCCAGCTCATGGATAATGACGGTGATTCCGAAAATGAGTACGGCTATCAGGATTTTTACAATCATGCTGTCTTATTCTCCCATCTTATATCTGTTCGCAATCCATTCATACGTCTCCTGCTCCGCCGCGAGAATCTGCTCCAGCGTCGGATCGGCAATCGTTTTGTGTGCTTCCATTGCACCGGCGATCACGTCGTAAATCTCGAGGAAACGGATCTTCTTCGCGAGGAACAGTGCAACGGCGCGTTCATTTGCCGCATTGAAGACCGTCGGCATGGAGCCGCCCGTCCGGGACGCCTGCATTGCCATCGGAAGGCCGAGGAAGGTATCCATATCCGGTTTTTCAAACGTGATCTGTGTCAGCGCCGCAAAGTCGAGGCGGTCGCCTGCAAGGAAGCGGCGCTCCGGGTAATACAGTGCGTACTGGATCGGCAGTTTCATATCCGGTGTGCCAAGCTGTGCCATGACAGCGCCGTCTTTAAATTCTACCATGGAATGGATAATGCTCTTTGGCTGTACCACAACCTGGATGTGGTCGAGATCAACACCGAACAGCCATTTTGCTTCCATGACTTCCAGTCCTTTGTTAACGAGTGTCGCGGAATCAATCGTGATCTTGTGCCCCATCGACCAGTTCGGATGACGGAGCGCCTGCTCTACCGTTACGTTTTCGAGCTCCGCTCTTGTTTTTCCGCGGAACGGACCGCCGGATGCAGTAATCAGAAGTTTTTCAATTTCTTTTCTGTTTTCCCCGTGCAGACACTGAAAAATCGCCGAGTGCTCACTGTCCACCGGAAGGATCTGCACACCGCATTCCTCTGCCAGCGGCATAATAATGTGTCCCGCCGTTACCAGTGTCTCTTTGTTTGCCAGTGCAATGTCTTTTCCTGCCTTCATCGCCGCAACCGTCGGGCGGATGCCGATCATGCCGACGATCGCTGTCACAAGGATTTCGCTCTCCGGCATCGTGGCAAGCTCGATCATGCCGTCCATGCCGCTGCCGATTTTTACAGGAAGATCCTTCACTCTGTCACGGAGTTCTGCCGCTTTCGCCTCATCGCCGACTGCCGCAAACTTCGGATGAAATTCCCGGATCTGCTGCTCGAGCAGTGTAATATTACTTCCGGCGCTGATGCCGACCACCTCAAGATCGCCGTTGGCACGCACGACATCGAGGGTCTGGGTTCCGATCGAACCGGTTGAACCAAGAATTGCTATTTTCTTCATATTCCAGTTTCTCCCATCTGCTTCCCGTTTATGCTGTAGGGGAAGCTTTTTTAATGAATCAGAAGCACCGACAGGAAATAGATGATCGGTGCGGTAAAGATCACGCTGTCGAAGCGGTCAAGAATACCGCCGTGGCCCGGAATCAGCTTTCCGTAATCCTTGATGCCCTGATTTCGTTTGATTGCGGATGCCGCAAGGTCTCCGACCATGGAGATCAGCGCGCCGACACCGCAGATGATGGCGTATTCCACCATGCCGCCCTTTGTCGCAGCCGCATAGATGATGCCGAGCAGAATCGCTCCGACGACACCGCCGACAGCTCCTTCTACGGATTTTTTCGGGCTTAAAACCGGCGCCATTTTATGTTTTCCAAAGAGTACGCCGACACAGTATGCACACGTATCGCAGCCCCAGGAGCACAGGAAAATCAGCCATACATGGAATTTTCCGCCGTCCAGCATACGGGTCTGATATACATAGGAAAGCATTACGCCGACATAGACAATCGCAAAGAACGCCGGCATCACCTGATTGGCGTTGTATTTCGGATAAGTAAATACGTATACTGCCATCAGAAGCACGAGATCCAGGATCAGCGCGAGCATCTGGTACATCGGGTCATGAAGCAGCAGGGACAGATAGAAAATCACACGCCGCATAGCCCGTAATTTCCAACAGATTCCATTTATCTTCTCTTACCTTCATCACGCGGAACAGCTCTCCTGCGCCGATCAACGACAGGCACAGAACCGTCATATAGAGCACAGTTCCGCCGCTGCAGATCGTAAGCAGCGCCACAAGGACGAGCACGATGCCGCTTAACAGTCTTGTCTTAAACATCTTTTTTATTCCTCCTTCACGCCGCCGTAACGCCGGTCTCTGTTATTATATTGTTCGATGGCTTTTCTCAATTCCTCTTCGTGGAAATCCGGCCACGGAACCTCGGTAAAGTAAAATTCCGTGTAGGCCAGCTGCCACATCAGGTAGTTGGAAAGGCGCTGCTCGCCGCTTGTACGGATCAGAAGATCTGGATCCGGGATTCCGGCGGTGTCGAGGTAGCTCTCAAAACACTGCTCCGTCAGTTTTCCGTTCTCATCAAACGCATTCTCTGCGAGAGTTCCGTTTTTCACATCCTCGATCATGCGGGTCATGCCGCGCAGAATCTCATCGCGGGAACCGTAGTTCATTGCGATCTGGAAGTACATGTGATCGTAATCTTTGGAGCACTCCTCCAGTTCATGAATGCTGTCCTGAATATCCTGCGGGAATGCGCTCGGATCTCCGATGATTTTGACGCGCATCTGATTTTTATGTGCTTTTTTGATGCATCGTTTCAGATACTGGCGGAACAGCTTTAAGAGGCCCTCCACCTCGGCGCGGGAGCGTTTCCAGTTCTCGGTTGAGAACGCATAGACGGTCAGATATTTGACACCCATGTCTTTGATCACGTCACACATTTTTTCCAGATTGTCGCATCCGACGATATGGCCGTAGCCGCGCGGCATATTGCGTTTTTTCGCCCATCTGCCGTTTCCGTCCAGGATGATGGCGATGTGATTCGGCACTTTTAATTCATTATCCATACTTTTTTCCTCCGTAAACGATAACAGGCTGCCTGCAAATGACAGGCAGCCCCTCGTTTTCTTTGTATTACACGGTCATAATTTCTTTGGATTTTACGTCCACCATCTGATCTACTTCTTTGATATATTTGTCTGTTAATTTCTGGGTCTGCTCCTCGAGCTCTTTGATTTCGTCCTCGGAACGTCCTCTTTGGCAAGTTTCTTGAACGCATCATTGGCATCGCGGCGGATGTTGCGGATGGCTACCTTTGCGCCCTCTGCTTTTTTCTTTACCTCTTTTACCAGCTCTTTACGACGGTCCTCGGTAAGCTCCGGGAATACCAGACGGATGACTCTTCCGTCATCGGACGGGTTGATGCCAAGGTCAGACATCATGATCGCTTTCTCGATCTCTTTTACCAGGGATGCTTCCCACGGCTGGATCTGGATCATACGTGCTTCCGGAACAGAGATGTTTGCCACCTGCTGCAGCGGAGTCGGTGTTCCATAGTAATCTACAGTAATGCGGTCCAGTACGTGCGGGTTTGCACGGCCTGCGCGGATGGTTCCGAATTCGGAATCGAGGCTTGCAATGGATTTGCCCATTTTTACCTCAAACGGTTTTACTCTCTCGTCGATCTGATTTGCCATATTAAATTTGTCCTCCTGCTATCTCTTATACGGTCACAGTTCTGCGAACTGTGACATTCGCAGCTCTCATTTAAGTTTTGCTTCGCAAAAGGAGAGCTGCTCACACCTGAATCATTTTCTTACGCAGTAAAACAGCAAGTGTTTTACTGCTGAATTTTTATTAATTATACCGTTACTCTTGTGCCGTTAATTTTTCCGTTTGCAGCATTTACAATGCTGTTCTCTTCATTTAAACCAAATACCAGCATCGGCATTTTGTTTTCCTTGCAAAGGATGGATGCGGTCATATCTACCACTTTCAGATCCTTTTCAATGACTTCCTGAATGGAAATCTCGTCAAATTTCTTTGCATCCGGGTTTGTTTTCGGATCGCTGTCGTAGACACCGTCTACTGCTTTTGCAAGCAGAATCTCGTCTGCCTCGATCTCAATCGCGCGAAGTACGGTTGCCGTATCGGTTGAGAAATATGGATGGCCTGTACCGCCGGCAAAGAATACAACCATGTTGTGCTGGAAATATTTGTTTGCACGGTCTTTGGAAAATCCTTTTGTGAACTCTCCGCATGGAAATGGAGTCAGAACTGCGGTCATCATTCCCTGGGAACGGAAGATTTCTGATACATAGATACAGTTCATAACGGTTGCCAGCATACCGATCTGGTCTGCTTTGGTACGGTCGATATTTTCGGAACTGCGTCCTCTCCAGAAGTTTCCTCCTCCGATTACGATGCCGACTTCAATCCCCTGGTCTACCAGAGTTTTTACCTGTTTTGCCACTTTTGTGACGGTCGGCTCGTCAAAACCGGTGTGTTTCTCTCCTGCAAGAGCTTCTCCGCTCAATTTCAGTAATACTCGTCGTTTCATCTTGCATCCTCGTTCCTTTATGATATTTTTCACAAATGTCTTGCATTTATGAAATGATTATACCATCTGTTCCCAAAAACGACAAGGGCAAAATTCGTTTGTGTTCCGCAGATTGTCTGCCGCTGCGAGAATCCGTCTCCACTGCAGATATTCCGTCGGCGTCCGGTGCAGATACGCTTTGAAAATCCGCTGACATTCCCGTGGAGAGAGGTGAACGCTTGCGGCGATTTCTTTTAAAGTGAGCGGCTCCGTCAGATGGTTTTCCACCCAGGACATCATCTCTTTGATGTGCATTTATACTCTTCGCCCTGTTTCTCGTCCCGTCGATCGGATACCGCGCCGGCTGCTTCTGCGAACCGACGACCTGGATCATCTGTTGTGTGGTAATCTGTATTTTTACATTCACCATTCGAAAAGAATTCCGCGATACGGCGGCATAAAAACCATAAAATCTCTGTCGGAAGTTCAGACTCCTGACAGAGATTTTTTATAGATTCATTTTAGATCTGCGCTACGACAAAGATATCATAAATTGCTTTGATTGCTGTTTCAAAGTCGCGGTTTTCAACGCCAATGATGATGTTGAGCTCGCTGGAACCCTGATCGATCATCTTAACGTTGACGTGTGCATGCGCCAGTGCAGAGAAAATCCTTCCGGCTGTGCCTCTCGTTCTTCTCATGCCGCGGCCTACAACAGCGATCAGCGCCAGATCGGATTCAAGATCAATAGAATCCGGCTGTACGGCACGATGCAGTCCTGCGATAACCTGCTGTTCTTTTGCTGCAAACTCACTCTGATGAACAAATACCGTCATGGTATCGATGCCGGACGGCATATGCTCAAAGGAAAGATTGTTGTCCTCAAAAACACCGAGCACTTTTCTGCCAAAGCCGATCTCGGTATTCATCATGCTCTTCTCAACCGTGATGGATGCAAAGCCTTTCTTTCCGGCGATACCGGTGATGGTGAATTTCGGTTTGCTGCAGGTGTTCTCCACAATCATGGTTCCCGGATCCTGCGGTGCGTTGGTGTTCAGCACGTGGATCGGGATTCCCTCCTGACGGAGTGGGAAGATGGAGTCCTCATGAAGGACGGTAGCTCCCATGTAGGAAAGCTCACGCAGCTCACGGTAGGTAATGGTGGAAATGACTTCCGGATCCTTGACGATACGCGGATCGGTTACCAGGAAACCGGAAACATCGGTCCAGTTCTCGTAGATGTCAGCGTGTACGGCCTTTGCCACGATGGAACCAGTGATATCGGATCCGCCGCGGGAGAAGGTTTTTACGCTTCCGTCCGGTTTTGCGCCGTAGAATCCAGGAACGACTGCGTTATCCAGATCTTTTAAACGCTCGGAGAGCACTTCGTCAGTCTTGTCTGCAAGGAAGTTTCCGTTCTCGTCGAAGCAGATCACTTCTGCAGAATCAATATACGTATATCCCAGATAATTTGCCATCACGATACCGTTCAGGTACTCTCCGCGGGATGCGGCGTAGTCCTCTCCGGCTGCTGCGGCAAAGTTTTCTGCGATTTTTTCAAATTCCGGGGAAAGATCCAGGCTGAGGTTCAGACCGTCGATGATCTCCTGATATCTCGCTTTGATGTTCTGCAGTTTCTTCTTAAAATCTCTTCCAGCAACTGCAGTGCGATAGCAGTCATACAGCATATCGGTTACTTTCGTATCAGCAGAATTTCGTTTTCCAGGAGCGGAAGGTACCACGTATCTTCTTCCCTCATCTGCGCGGATGATGTCTCCGACCTTCTTAAACTGCTCTGCGCTCGCGAGGGAGCTGCCGCCGAATTTTACTACTTTCTTCATAATAATCTCTCCTTGCGTTCTTTTCGGATATCTTTCGAAATCTCGTTTTTCAGCCCGTCACTTTAACGTTAGAAAGCTGTTACGTACTAGATTAGAACAAAATCCCGTATGCGTCAAGAACTTTTTGGGCTGATTCATTCATTCCACAGATAAATTTCCGGTTTTTTCTCCATTTTATAGGAGAATGTCTCTCCAAGCCCGTAAACCGCCTGGCTTAATACGTACTCGCCGTTGTTTGCATAAATTTCGATCATATTCGGATCCACGAAAATCTCAAGAAGATCGCCCTCTTTTAACTGCGGCGTCTCGGCATGAAGCCATCCTTTTGCACCGGATGGATAGACATCCGTGCGGTCTGCGCAGACTTTTCCGCTCTGCCGCCAGATCTTATAGCCGCCGATTTCCAGGCTTTCACCCTCTTTTAATTCGGCGCGGATCATGGCACACTCTCCGCATGCCGAAACGAGGGAATCCGTCTTTTTGCAGAATCCGTCGCGGATCGCAGGCAGAACACGGAAGTAAATATGATCGTTCTGTACATCCACCACACGCGGCAGGCAGAACATGCCTTGCCATATACCATCTACCGGTTCCGGCATCCGAAGCCATGCGATGGAAATCCGGTTTCCGTCCGCATCCGTCATGGTCTGCGGTGCATAGAGGTCACCGCCGCAGTCCAGAAGCTGCCAGTTCTCCGGAAATTTCATTGTGCAGGTTTTTTCATCAAACTCAGGCAGCATACAGATCGCCCGATCCGCATAGCCGTCGGTGTCCTCGATCAGTTCCATCGGGGAGAATACAAAGACGCTGCGTCCGTTTACGTTAAAGAGATCCGGGCACTCCCACATCCAGCCGAGCTTCTGTTTCGTCGTCGCCTGTCCGGCCAGATGCCAGTGGGAAAGATCCTCACTCTTATAGAATAATGCCTCGCCCTTGTGATCCTTCGTCGTGCTTCCAAGCACCATATACCATGCGTCGCTTCCCTTCCAGACTTTCGGGTCACGCGTGTGCGTATTGTCGCCGATTTCCGGATCGGTGAGTGCCGGGATAACAACCTCCTTATCCCCGAAGACATCAAAATGCATGCCGTCCTTCGAAGTAAGGTGAAGCTGCGCCGAGGTAAAATCCTGATCAAGGCACTGATGAATATCCTTCGGATTTACCTGATTATAGTGAACACCCGTGTAAAAGAGATGCATCACGCCGTTCTCTTCTACTGCGCTTCCGGAAAAGCAGCCGTTCTGGTCCTCGGAAAGACTCGGGAACAGGGCAACGCGACATGCTCCCAGTGAATCAGATCCGGACTCACCGCATGGCCCCAGTGCATGGTGCCCCAGCGCGGCGCGTACGGAAAATGCTGATAAAAAAGATGATACTGTCCCTTATAATAAATCATGCCGTTCGGGTCATTCACCCAGTTGCCCGGCGCTTTTACGTGTAATCTGTTTTTCATGTGTTTGATTTCCTTTCTGTCTCTTTCTTGTTGTCTCTGATAAGAAAAGCCGGAAAAAGAAAGCATTTTTAATTCCGCCCTCCTTTGCCCGGCTTGTTCTTGATTTCTATGATTTACTTATTTGACTGCTCCGGCTACGACACCGTTGATGATCTGTTTCTGCAGTGCCACGTACAGAATCAGGATCGGGATGACGCAGAGCAGAAGACCTGCATGATGGTTCCGTAATCTGCGGAGTAAGTTCCGTAGAAGCTGTAGGTGGAAAGCGGCAGAGTCAGCAGCTTTTTGTCGGTCAGCACCAGGGACGGCAGCAGGAAGTCATTCCAGAATGCCATCGCATTCATGATTACCATGGTGGAAATGATCGGCTTTAACAGCGGGAACACGATGCGGAAGAAGGTCTGGGTGTGGGTACAGCCGTCGATGTAAGCGGCCTCCTCCAGCGCCAGCGGGATACTTCCGCGGATGAATCCGTGGAACATAAACACGGACATCGCCATGGAAAATCCGGTGTGCATGAAGATCAGGGTCAGTCTGTGGTTCAGAATGTTTAAGGTTCCGCCGTATACACTGACAAGCGGGATCATGATTGCCTGGAACGGAATGATCATGGATGCAACCATCAGTGCAAAGATGATATTGGAAAATACGTTGACATTACGCACGATGTAGTAAGCCAGCATGGCTGCGAGTACCGTAACCAGTACGGTTGCTGTTACGGTTACAACCAGAGAGTTCTTGAAGGCATTCAGGAAGTTCATCTGATTGAATGCTTTTACAAAGTTGTCAAACGAAAGACCTTTGATCGTAAACAGCCAGGAGAACGGCTCTTGATGATATCACGTTTCTGTTTTAAGGAGTTGATGATAACCATGACAAACGGGAACATGAACGCACAGAAAACGATGATCATAAGGAGCATAGCCAGCGCGTCAGTTACTTTTTTCTTTGTTCCGCCAATTTTCTTCTGATTCATTATGCTTCAACCTCCCTCTTCTTGGTGGTGTATACCTGAATACCGCTGATGCAGGCTACAATGATAAACAGGATAAAGGCTTCTGCCTGGCCGACACCGAACTGTCTCGATGTGAATGCTTTCTCATATACGTGCATGGCTGCCATCTCGGTGGTTCCGTACGGAGCACCGCCGGTTAAGGACAGGTTGACATCGTATACCATGAACGCACGGGACAGGGTCAGGAAGAGGCAGATAGTAACGGAGGACATCATCAGCGGAAGGATAATGTTTTTCATTTTTACCCAGCCGGATGCACCGTCGATGCTTGCCGCCTCGAGCACGTCCTCGGAAAGTCCCATAAAGCCGGCGACGTAGATCAGGATCATATAGCCTGCCAGCTGCCATACTGAAACGAGCACCAGCGCTGCAAATGCTTTGTTCGGGGTAGAAAGCCAGGAAATTTCAAACAGGCTCCATCCTGTGGTCTCACCGATGCTGACGAAAACACGGGAGAATACGAACTGCCAGATGTATCCAAGTACGATACCGCCGATCAGGTTCGGGGTGAAAAATCCGGCGCGGAAGAAGTTCTGACCTTTGATGCCGCGGGTCAGGATATAAGCCAGTAAAAAGGCGATCACATTGACGAGAACAACAACCGCAATGACATATTTAAAGGTTAACAGCAGGGATTTCCAGAACTGCGCGTCGCGCATAACGGCTGCGAAGTTGGAAAGTCCTACAAAGTTTTTCACGCTGGAAACACCGTTCCAGTCGGTTAAGGTCAGGTAAATACCGTAGATAAACGGTACCATGACGACTGCCAGGAAGCAGAACAGGCCCGGCAGCGCAAATACACAGAAATCTTTTCCCTTGTTGCTTGATTTCATTTTTGTTCCTCCTTCATATCCTCCGGCTTACTGCTCATCCCAGTATGCTGGATGGAATCTATCAGTTCCTCGCGGTCACTTCTTCCGGCCAGATATTTCTGCATTGCCGCACCAAGGACAGACCAGTGATCGTTCGGCACGATCGCAGATGCGTTGAATGCTCCGCCGTTCTGTACTTTTTCGTAAATGTCGCGGCTTAACGGATCGCTTGGCTCGTTCGGGTTGTTTTTAAACGGAGGGATCAGGCTGCAGGTCTTTACAACCATCTGCTGTCCGATCTCACTGTAAACCAGCCAGTTCAGGAACTCTTTTGCTGCTGCTTTCTGCTCGTCGGTAGCCACGATATCATCCAGCATGATCTGTTTGGACGGAGATGCCTGGATTTTGCTGTTGACGAAGTCGTCCGGATCATTGTTCAGGAAGTATGGAAGGAAACCGTACTCGTCGGTCGTCTCGGCTCCTGCCTCCTCAAGGTTCGGCCATGCCCAGTTTCCGTTGAACCAGAAAGCGGTTTTTCCGTCTGCCAGGTCAATTGCCATCTCATCGTAATCTGCGCCGAGTGGATCGCCCTTTGCTACGTTGTACTCTTTTAACAGGTCAAAGGTATTCAGGAACTCTTTCATGCGGGTGTAGTCCGGCAGATATAAGGTTCCGTCCTTCAGCTCGTTGATGACTTCTGCTGCACCGTCGGAGGTTCCGTTGTATGTCTCGTAGATGTACTGCAGCTGGTGTGCTCCAAGGGACCAGTCTTCTTTTGCCATGGAGATCGGATTTTTCATTCCGTTGTCCCGCAGGCTCTGGAGAAGTGCTGCGAAATCGTCCTGGGTTTTGATATCGGATGGATCGAACTCGGTACCTAAGGTATCTTCAATCACGCTCTTGTTGTAGATAATACCGCGGCCCTCGATACAGAGCGGGAAGCTGTAAACCTTTCCGTTGATTTTGGTCAGGTACTCTTCTGCCTCGCCGGTCCATGCTTCATTGCTTAAGTCGGCTGCTTTTTCTTCTGCCAGTGCAATGACATCGGTCGTATCCAGAATGGAAAGTGTCGGCGGGTTTCCGGAGTTGTAGAGGCTGACTACTTTGGTATAAGGAGAATCGCCGTCCGTTACCGGCATGATCTCAATATGTACGCCTGCTTTCTCCTCGAACACTTTTGCAATCTCTTCCAGTGCTGTCTGGATTTCTGCTTTTGTGTTCATGATGACGATACTCGTTCCGGAAAGCGACGTATCGTACTGGAAGGTATCGGTGGTCATGTCGATCGGCACTTCTTCTTTTACTGCGTTCGGGTCATCCGGATCGCTTGCGAAGCCGAAGGTGCATCCGGTCAGTGCAGAAGTAAGAAGTACGCCGGACATTCCAAGAGCTGCCGCCCTGGCACTAAATTTCTTTCTCATCACAATTCCTCCTGTTATCTCTGGACAGCGGTCCTGTCCTTCGTTTTGTGTAACCGGTCAAGTAACCGGTTACTTTCATTGTCTTTATCATAGCATTGACAGTGGGTTTCGTCAATATTTTCTTTACTTTTCGTGATTTTCCATAATTTTGTTTTTGGCTTTTGTGGAACTTTTACAAAACCGGTTACTTAACCGATTCCCGCTTGTTCCGGCGGGCGAGAAATGTTATACTATCTTCATATATTATTTGTTTTTTTTCTGAAAGCTTACATGATTCACGCAACACTTTTGAAGGGAAGGACACTTGAACTTATGGCACGAAAAATGTAACCTTTAATGATATTGCACAGTACACGCATTTTTCCAAAACAACCATTTCCCGGTATTTCAACAACCCGGATTCCCTGACACCGGAAAATCAGCAGATCATTTCCGATGCACTGGATAAACTGAACTATAAAGAAAACAAAGTGGCAAAAATCCTCGCGAACGGACAGACCGAATTTGTCGGCGTCTGATCCCGAGTCTCTCCATGAACTACTATTCCGAGATGCTGAATCAGATTCTTGCTTCTTATGAGAAATATGGCTATAAATTCCTCGTCTTCGCCGGAAACGGCCACGACGAGACGGAGCACCGCTACATTCAGGAGCTGATGTCGTACAAAATCGAGGGCCTCATCGTCCTCTCCCATACACTCTCCTCCCGCGAACTCTCCGATCTGCAGATCCCGGTCGTTGCAATTGAGCGCGAAGACCAGTTCGTCAGCAGTGTCAATACAGACAACTACCTCGGCGCGTACGAAGCGACTTCGCTTCTGATTCATAACCACTGTGATGTCCTGATTCATCTGAACTCACCGACCAAAGAAAATGTTCCTGCCTACCGCCGTCTCGCCGGTTTCCAGGATGCCTGTGTAAAGGCCGGTGTACCGCACAAGGTTATCATTCGGGATTTTGGACTCTCCTATCAGGAAGCCGCAGCACCGCTGCAGGAAATCTTTGACAACATCGAACAAAAATATGCCGGTCAGAAAAAGGGCATCTTCCTCTCCAACGATGATCATGCCAATATTCTTTTAAATCTTCTGATCCGCAAGTACCATACCCTGCCGGACGATTACGAACTCATCGGCTTCGACGGTGCGCCGATTTCCGAGCAGGCTATCTATCCGATCAGCACTGTCGGCCAGCAGATTGACCAGATTGCAGACGAGGCTGTTTCCCTTCTGGTCTCCCAGATGCAGGAACGGAAAAAACGCCACCCGGTGCCGCTTGCCGAGCCGGTTCACAAGACCGTTCCGCCGCTTCTGATCCGGCGTCAGACGACCACTTGATTTTAAAAGCAGATTTCTATCATAAAAATGTTTTTATCAAAAAGTGTCATCCACCTGCGGGCTGTGTGCCCTGCAGTTTGTGGATGACACTTTTCTTATCTTCTTACTCTTTTTTAGTTCTGTCCGTAATAAGCATTTGCACCATGCTTACGGTAATAGTGTTTATCCTGTAGCTCCTGCGGTGCCGGCTGGATTCTCGGGTTGATGGTCTCGGCACGGTATGCCATTTTGGCAACCTCTTCGAGGACAACAGCATTGTGAACAGCCTCATGCGCATCTTTGCCCCAAGTGAACGGTCCGTGGTTCTTGCAAAGAACGGCCGGAACGGCTTTTACATCTTTTCCCATCCGTTTGAACTCATTGACGATCAGATGGCCGGTGTTTTCCTCGTATGCCTCGTCAATCTCTTCTTTTGTCAGGCAGCGCAGGCACGGTACTTCACCGTAGATGTAGTCTGCATGGGTTGTTCCGTAGCACGGAATGCTTCTTCCCGCCTGTGCCCAGCTTGTCGCATAGGAGGAATGGGTGTGAACAATGCCGCCGATCTCCGGAAATGCTTTGTACAGCTCCAGATGGGTCGGGGTGTCAGAAGACGGACGGTAGCGTCCTTCTACTTTGTTTCCGTTCAGATCCATGACAACCATATCGTCCGGTGTCAGCAGGTCGTAATCCACGCCGCTTGGTTTGATGACGAACAGACCGCTTTCCCGGTCAATCTCGCTGACATTTCCCCAGGTAAAGGTAACCAGTCCGTATTTTGGAAGAAGCATGTTGGCTTCGTATACTCTTTTTTCAGTTCTTCTAACATTGTGTTGTCCTTTCTGTCTTTCCCAAACGATGGTTCATTTTAAGCTCTCTACTGCTGCACGCTCAATCGGCAGGCCTTTTTTGTAGCGCTCGGTGAACACTTCAAATCCAGCGACGTCTGCCGGGTCCGGATCCATCTTGGTTCCGGCATTTCCTGCGAAGACTTTTGCATCGAGGTAATCCTCGAGTGTTTCATTCTCTTCTTTGTTGATCATATAAGAAGCCAGCAGTGCGATGCCCCAGGCTCCGCCCTCTCCTGCTGTCTCCATAACGGAAACCGGTGCGTCGATTGAACCTGCGAGGATCTTCTGGCCGACACCTTTTGTCTTGAAGAGACGCCGTGGCCGAGAATCTGGTCGACCTGCACATGCTCCTCTTTCATCAGGATATCAAGGCCGACTTTCAGGCGCCAAGGGAAGTAAACAGGTTGACTCTCATAAAGTTTGCCAGATTGAATTTCGCATCCGGAGTACGTGCGAAGACAGGACGGCCCTCGTTGAAGCCGGTTACGTGCTCGCCGGAGAAGTAGTTGTAGGCAAGGAGTCCGCCGCAGTCTGCGTCGCCCTCCAGGGCTTTGTTGTACAGCTTGCCGAACAGATCATTCGTGCTGATTTCCATGCCGAAGGTCTGCGCAAATTCACGGAAGAGATTGACCCATGCATTCAGATCAGAAGTACAGTTCTGGCAGTGCACCATGCAACCGGATGACCGGACGGGGTTGTTACCATATCGATCTCCGGGTATACTTTGGAGAGGTTCTTCTCCAGAACGATCATAGCAAAAACGGAAGTTCCGGCAGACACGTTTCCGGTTCTGACGCGGACGCTGTTTGTTGCTGCCATACCTGTTCCGGCATCTCCCTCCGGCGGGCAGAGCGGAATGCCCGCTTCCAGATTTCCGGACATGTCGAGAAGTGCGGCACCTTCTTTTGTCAGAACACCGGCATTGTCACCTGCGGTCAGAACGTGCGGCAGAACATCGAGTGCTTTCCATGAATATGCTTTATCTGCGACTGCCTCGTCAATTTGGCAATCATGTCGGCAAAGTAAGTGTTGGTTTCAGAATCGATTGGAAAGATTCCAGATGCCTCGCCGACACCAACGACACGCTCGCCGGTCATTTTCCACTGAATGTATCCGGCAAGGGTTGTCACGTAGTCGATATCTGCCACATGCGGCTCACCGTTTAAGATTGCCTGATACAGATGGGCGATAGTCCATCTCTGCGGGATGTGGAATCCGAAAAGATCGGTCAGCTTCTCGCTTGCTTCTTCTGTGATATTGTTTCTCCAGGTGCGGAACGGCACGAGGAGGTTTCCTGCTTTGTCAAATGCCATATAGCCGTGCATCATGGCACTGAAGCCGATGGCTCCGACGCGGGTCAGGGTAATGTCGTATTTTTCTTTGACATCAGCTGCCATTTTGGTATAGGCATCCTGCAGGCCCGTCCAGATGTCCTCGAGGGTGTAGGTCCACACGCCGTTGTCATAGCGGTTTTCCCACTCGTGATCTCCGGATGCGATCGGGGCGTTGTCTGCGCCGATCAGGACGGCTTTGATTCTGGTTGAGCCGAACTCAATGCCAAGTGCTGTTTTCTGTTCGAGGATTGCTGTTTTTGCATCCATTCCCATTGTTTTTTCCTCCCTTGGGTTCTTTTCTATTTTTTCGTCTCTGTTGACAGATTTTTTCCTGCGGTGGATTCTCTTACGATGAGTTCCGGGGAAATCAGGCGTTTGACGCTGCTTTCTTCTTCCGGGACTTTTCTGATTTTTTCGAGAATGAGCTCTGCTGCCATCTCACCGAGTTTTTCCTGCGGATGGGCAATGGTCGTGATCCCGATCGGACTGCTCTGGCCGATCAGCGAGTTGTCGTATCCGGTGACGGCGATGTCTTCCGGCACGGAGATTCCCTTTTCTTCCAGCATGGAGATGACGGCGAGCGCGATCTGGTCGTTGTAGCAGACGGCGGCATCGACGGACTTTTTGCTGTCGAGCAGCATGGAAAGCATCAGGGACGGTTTGGTTTTCCGGTCTTCGGTGTGAAACCAGATGACGTTTTCGGGATCATACAGGATTCCGCTTTCCTGCAGCGCCTGCACGTAGCCTTTATGGCGCTGGGCGCCTGGCTGTCGTCGGCCTTGAAGATGCCGATGATGTTTCGTCGGCCGGTCTCTAAAAGGTGCCGGGTCAGCAGATAGCCGCCTTTGCAGTCATCCATCAGAATGCAGGGCTTGTCTGCCATCTGGGGGTAGCAGCCCTGGATGAAGACATACGGGATCTGGTACTTGTCCAGCATTTCGTACAAGTTGATGTGGCGGCAGAGGATCTGGCTTTTGCTCGGCTCGATGATGAGGCCGTCGATGGGCTTGTCGAGGAGTTCTTTTAAGACTTTTTCTTCTTTGGAGCGGCTGTTGCAGGTGTTCTTTAAGATAATGCTGTAGCCGTTTTCGCTCAGCACTCGATCCATTCCCTGGATGAGACGGGGGAAGATGTAGTCGGACAGGTAGGTGGTGGTGACGGCGATGTTTTTTGAATTATGACGCTGGATTACGCGCTCGGAGCAGAAGGTTCCTTTGCCGTGCTGGGCGGTGATATAGCCTTCATTTTCGAGAAGAGCGAGGGCCTTTCGGACAGTGTGGCGTGAGAGGGCGTATTCCCGGGTCAGTTCGTTTTCGGAGGGAAGCTTCTGGCCGGGTTTTATGGTTCCGGAGAGAATCTGCTCTTTTAGGGCTTCCATCAGGGTGTAGTATTTGGCTTTGCCGGTGGTTGGTTCCATGTGATTGGTGATTCCCCTTTCTGGAATTTATAATACAACTTGTACGGTTGTTGTAACAAGTTGTATTTTTGTTGTGGGAAAGGGACGCTCAGGAGTATCGGGAGGGCAGGTGGGTCCAATACCTTAATGAGTGGACGGGGACACTTTCTTGCGGATGGCCTCTTCGTAGACGGTGCATTCTTGAGGACAGTGCATTCGCGGGACGGGGTCACCTTTTAGGAAATGGTAGCGGATGTAATAGAGGGTATCGTCTTCGCCGCGTTCCGAGAGCATGCGCAGCAGAAATTCGAGCTGCGAGAGTGTCTCGGGATGGACGAACCAGAGGTGGCCGATTCCTTTTTTGAGATACTGGTACGGCGCCTGATCGGTATAAGCGTCTCCGAGGTAGACGCGGGACGCGCTGATGCGATCCATAATCATCTCGGCGACGTAACGGCGCGGCATTGGGACGCCTTTGATGATGGTGTCACAATTGATACCGTAATCAATCCAGTATTCAAAATGATGTTTGTTGCGCCCTTTATGGTGCATCCAGGATTTTGACATGCCGGTGTCTTCGCGCTCGGCGTTATTGGGACTCCGGTCGCCCTGATAGTATTTCATGCCGACCAGAAATTCCGTCGGCGAATATTTCGAGAGGTCGTGGGTCAGTCCCTGCCAGTACAGTCCTATTTTGAAGCAGTACCGCATGACCCACATTTTGTGTGTGGTAATGGTTTTAAAGTGCTGCCATGCTTTCATCATTCTGCCTCTTCTCCTGCTTTCCTGTTAAAATTATGATACTGCGCGGCGGCACGATGACCGTTTTTGCGCTGACTTTTTTCTGATTTTCTTCTGTCAGGAAGACTTCCGGTGTGTTGGTGTCGGCCGTCAGATACCAGACCTTCTGCTCCGGGAGGGACGGCAGTGCCAGCTCATGCGGATTCCAGTGCATGTTGTAGGCAATATAGAGGTCGTCGTCCTTGTTGCCGTCTTTATCCTGGAAATAGCTTCCGCAGTACATGACGCCGATAAAACGGCATGTGTTTTCCATCTGGGAGAACCAGGCTCTCTGGCTGTGGAAGGACATATCCGGGCAGCCGTAGGATTTGTAGTCGATGAGGCGCGGCTCGCGTTCGCCGTGCAGCGCCGGATGCGCCTTCCGGAAGGCGATTGCTGCTTTTACAAAGGCGGCAAACTCCGGATTCCGGGCGGCTGCTTTCCAGTCGATCCAGCCGGTTTTGTTGTCCTGGCACCAGGCGTTGTTGTTGCCCTTCTGGCTGTTGCCGAATTCATCGCCGCCGTAAATCAGCGGTGTTCCCTGGCTTGTCATCAGCATGAGAACGGCATTTTTCAGCTGGCGGAGACGCAGCGCGCGCACAGCCGGTTTCCGGGTCACGCCTTCTGCGCCGCAGTTCCAGGTCAGGTTTTCGTTGGAACCATCCATATTGTCTTCGCCATTGTCCAGATTGTGTTTCTGTTCGTAGGAAACGCTGTCATACAGGGTAAAACCGTCGTGATCCGCAAGATAATTGATCACACCGTGTGTCTCCGGGCTTCTTCTCAGATAATAGGTGAAGTCGGAAAGGCTGCCCTCATCGCCTTTTAAGAAGCGGCGGATATGGTACTGGTAGCCCTGATTGTGTTCCCCTAAATTCCGGAACCACGGGCGTTTTCCCTGATAGATCCGTGCGCCGTCAAAACCGAGGAAAATCAGTTTCGTCTTCCGAAGGAGTGCATCTTTGGACGCTTCTTCTGCCAGCGATGCATCGCCGACCAGATGGAAACCGTCGATCTGGTAGCGGAGCTGCCAGTGGTGCAGAACCTGCAGGGCAAAACCAGAAGGCGTTCCCGGGGCAAAACAGAATTCCATCAGCATTCGATACCATTCTCATGCAGGGCATCGACCATCTCTGCGAACTCTGCGACGGCATCTGCGGATGCAGCATACGAAGCTTTCGGAGCAAAATACAGGCCTTTGTGCGTATCCCCAATAATTCACGCGCTTCTCTTCTGCCGCGCCGGATATACATAGGCTGGCTCCGTAAGGGAGGTCCACTCAAAAA
>ENA-OQAS01000199-OQAS01000199.1-human-gut-metagenome-genome-assembly--contig:-NODE-199-length-31929-cov-5.176121_pt1 | contig 31929 bp, 36 predicted proteins | sample MGYA00242733_ERZ504523 | MGnify/ENA primary metagenome ERZ504523 (study PRJEB26092, sample SAMD00036239) | human gut metagenome | host: Homo sapiens | study: EMG produced TPA metagenomics assembly of...
ATTACAAGGTCGGTGACGAAGTTGTTGTTGACCTTCCCACCCGAACCATCGAAGGCAAAATCGGCTATGTTGGCGAAACCGATGTGCGCATCGACACCAGCGCGCATGGGCAGTCGTGGGATAACGAGGTACTCAACAAGCAGCAATTCGAGGACGGTCTGCGGCAGAATGAACCTAGCCAGCGTGTGGATGAAATGCTGGCGCAGGCAGAAACCATCTACAAGGAATCCAAGGTGCCGGAATATGAGCGTTTTTCTGTCCGCGAAGTGGTCGGAGGTACGTCCCCGCTTTTTGCTATCTGGGATGATCTCAATGAGGGCTACTACGCAAATGACAACGGAATGGCGCAATTTCCAGACAAGGAGCAGGCCGAATCCTATTGCACCGCTTTGAAAAAAGAGACGGATGAACGAACCGCCGCCGATTGGCTTGCAGTGGAAAAGGCAAAGTTTTTGGCGGAAAATGAACCTGTTCTCGCTCTCCCAAAAGAGCGTGATTACCGTGTGGGCGATACAATCCGTCTGGACGGTAAGGATTTTACGATCGAAACTGTCGGAACTCTGAACATCCAGCTTCGTGACCCGGATGAGGTCTATCCGGTTGCCCGCTCGGAAAGCAAGGAAAATCTGGAACGGCTGCTGCGCCAGCCGGGCAACATCCATCTGCACAACCTGACGGTCAATCTCACTCCTGCGCATGAGCCGGACGAGGACAAACCGCCGCTTACGGACGAAGAACTGGACGAACTCCCCATCTCTACTGTGATGGACGGAAAAGTGCAGACCTTCCCGGATGCCGCCGCCTTGGATGAAGCCTGAATGCTGAACCTACGCCGGAGCCTGCCGGAAACTTCCGTATCACGGACGACCATCTGGGCGAGGGCGGCGCAAAGCAGAAATATGCCCGGAACATTGAAGCCATCCGCACCCTGTTCAAGCTGGAACAGGAGCAACGAGGTGCCACTGCCGAGGAACAGCAGGTGCTTTCCCAGTATGTGGGCTGGGGCGGTCTGGCGGATGCTTTGACCCCGGCAAAGATAGTTGGGCAAAGGAATATGCAGAGTTGAAGGTGCTGCTCTCCGAGGATGAGTACGCTGCTGCCCGTTCCAGCACCCTGAACGCCACTATACCAGCCTACCGTCATCCGTAGTATCTACGATGCCGTGGAGCGCATGGGTTTCCACAGCGGTAACATTCTGGAACCTAGTATGGGCGTGGGCAACTTCTTTGGAATGCTGCCGGACAGCATGGCAGACAGTCGGCTGTACGGCGTGGAACTGGACAGCATCACCGGGCGCATTGCGAAAAAACTGTATCCGCAGGCCGACATTACCGTGGCAGGCTTTGAGACCACCGACCGCCGTGATTTCTACGATCTGGCGGTGGGCAACGTGCCCTTTGGTCAGTACAAGGTCAACGATAAGGCGTACAACAAACTGGGATTCTCCATCCACAATTATTTCTTTGCGAAAACCATCGACCAAGTGCGTCCGGGCGGCATCGTGGCGTTTGTGACTTCTCGCTATACCATGGACAGCAAGGACAGCACCGCCCGCAAGCACATGGCAGAACGAGCCGATTTGCTGGGTGCCATCCGTCTGCCCAACAATGCGTTTAAGGCAAATGCAGGCACCGAAGTGGTTTCGGACATTATCTTTTTGCAAAAGCGTGACCGCCCCATCGACCACGAGCCGGACTGGGTGCAGCTTGGCAAGACCGAAGATGGTTTTGCCATCAACCAGTATTTCGTAGACCACCCGGAGATGGTGCTGGGGCAGCTTACGCTGGAAAGCACCCAGTATGGTCATGACCTGACCGTTGCGCCATCGAGGGCGCAAACCTTGCCGACCAGCTTGCCGAGGTGGTACAGCATATTGAGGGGCAATACACCGAAGCTGAGGTGGAAACACCAGATATTGCGGATGCCGAAAACGAGAAGCATATTCTCCCGGCTGACCCGGATGTAAAAAACTTCTCCTACACCGTGGTGGACGGTGAGGTGTACTACCGAGAAAATTCGATTATGACGCAGGTGGAGTTGTCCGATAATGCCAAAGCCCGTGTCACCGGCATGGTGGAACTGCGGCAGATCGTCAACCAGCTGATTCAGGAGCAGCTGGACGATTACCCGGATGAGGACATTAAGGCAACCCAAGCAAAGCTGAACACAGCTTATGACGCTTTTACCGCAAAATACGGTCTGCTCAACGACCGCAAAAATGGGCGTTTGTTTGAGGATGATTCTTCCTACTATCTGCTCTGCTCTTTGGAAAATCTCGATGAGAATAAACAGCTCAAAAGCAAGGCGGATATGTTCACCAAGCGAACGATTCGCCCAGAGCACACGGTCACCAGCGTGGACACCCCCAGCGAAGCACTGGCAGTGTCCATTGGAGAACATGGCCGTGTTGATCTGCCTATATGGCGGAACTTCTCGGCTCTCCCGGCGATTATGAGCGTATTACCACAGAGCTGCAAGGCGTGATTTTCAAAGACCCTTCTGCGGATGCAGATGAGCCGGAAGCAGGCTGGCAGACTGCGGACGAGTATCTTTCCGGCAATGTGCGGAATAAACTGCGCATGGCTCAGCTTGCCGCTGAAAGCCACCCGGAGTTCAAGATCAATGTGGAGGCTTTGACCAAAGCGCAGCCGAAGGACCTTGAAGCATCAGAAATCGACATCCGACTGGGTGCCACATGGCTGAATCCCGCCATTGTGCAGCAGTTTATGATGGAGACTTTTCAGCCGCCCTACCGCATCCGCTATAACAACCTGATCCAAGTCCGCTACTCTCCATTTACGTCCGAATGGCGCATCGGCAACAAATCTGCCGCCGGAATGTATGATATCATGTCCACCGAAACCTACGGCACCCACCGGGCCAACGCTACAAGATTTTGGAGGACACCTTGAATTTGCGGGACTGCCGCATTTATGATACCATTGAGGAGGATGGTAAAGAGCGGCGTGTCCTGAACCAGAAGGAGACGATGCTTGCCCAGCAGAAGCAGCAGGCCATCAAGGATACCTTTGCAGGCTGGGTTTGGCAAGACCCGCAGCGGCGGAATCTGCTGGTGAAGCAGTATAACGAGTTGTTCAATAGTACCCGGCCCCGCGAGTATGACGGAAGCCATATCCATTTTGTCGGTATGAACCCGGAGATCAATCTGCGGGAACATCAGCGCAATGCAGTTGCTCATGTGCTTTATGGTGGGAACACCCTGCTCGCCCACGAGGTGGGTGCCGGCAAAAGTTTTGAGATGGCAGCTTCGGCAATGGAATCTAAGCGTTTGGGCCTGTGTCAGAAAAGCCTGTTCGTGGTACCCAACCATCTGACCGAGCAGTGGGCCAGCGAGTTCCTGCGGCTATACCCCAATGCAAAGCTGCTCGTTACCAGCAAGAAAGACTTTGAACCCGCCAATCGAAAGCGTTTTTGCGCCCGCATCGCAACCGGCGACTACGATGCCGTCATTATCGGCCACTCGCAGTTTGAGAAAATCCCTCTTTCTGCGGAACGGCAGGCACGGATCATCGAAGATCAGATCGAGGAAATCGAAAAAGCCATTGCAGAGGCCAAGGAACAGTCCGGTGAGCATTTTACCGTGAAACAGATGGAAAAGACACGGAAAACACTGGAGGTGAAACTGAAAAAGCTACAGTCCACCGACCGCAAGGATGATGTGGTCACATTTGAGCAATTAGGCGTAGATAGGTTATTTGTGGACGAGAGCCAGAACTACAAGAACCTATATCTTTACACCAAGATGCGCAATGTTGCTGGCCTTTCTACCTCCGAAGCACAGAAGTCCAGCGATATGTTCGGCAAGTGTCGTTATCTGGATGAAGTGACTGGCGGGCGCGGCGTGATTTTCGCAACGGGAACGCCCATCAGCAACTCCATGACGGAAATGTACACACTGATGCGCTATTTGCAGTACAGCACTCTCCAGCAGAAACAACTGCCCCACTTTGATGCATGGCTTCTACGTTTGGCGAGACCACCACGGCCATTGAGCTTGCGCCGGAAGGAACCGGCTACCGTGCGCGCACACGTTTTGCCAAGTTCTTTAACCTGCCGGAGCTGATGAATATGTTCAAGGAGGCAGCGGACATCAAGACTTCCGACCAGTTGCATCTGCCTGTTCCGGAAGCCAAGTTTGAAACTGTCGTGGTCAAACCCTCGGAAATCCAGCAGGACATGGTGAAATCCCTGAGCGAACGTGCTGCTGAGGTGCATAGCGGTGCGGTTGACCCCTCGGTGGACAATATGCTGAAGATCACCTCGGACGGACGTAAAATCGGCCTTGACCAGCGGCTGATGAATCCGCTCACCCCGGATGACCCGGACAGCAAGCTGAATGCCTGTGTCGACAATGTTCTGCGTATCTGGAACGAAACCAAAGAGGATAATCTGACGCAGCTGATTTTCTGCGATATGTCCACGCCCAAGGGAGACGGCTCGTTCAATGTCTACGATGATATTCGCACAAAGCTGCTTGCCGCCGGGGTGCCGGAATCGGAGGTCGAGTTCATCCACAACGCTGATACTGAAGGTAAGAAAGCGGATTTGTTCTCCAAAGTCCGCAGCGGCAAGGTGCGTGTCCTGCTGGGCAGCACTGCAAAGATGGGCGCAGGCACCAATGTCCAGACCCTGCTGGTGGCCGTGCATCATCTGGATGTAGGCTGGCGACCGTCCGATATGACCCAACGCAACGGCCGAATCATCCGTCAGGGCAACAAAAACAAACAAGTTTACGTCTATAATTACGTCACGGAGGGGACATTCGACGCCTACCTCTGGCAAACGCTGGAAAACAAGCAGAAGTTTATTTCGCAGATCATGACGAGCAAATCTCCGATGCGCTCCTGTGATGATGTGGATGAGCAGGCTCTTTCGTATGCCGAGGTCAAGGCCTATGCGCAGGCGACCCGCGCATCCGGGAAAAGATGGATCTGGATGTGCAGGTAGCAAAGCTCAAGGTGCTGCGCTCGGATTACCAGAACCAGAAATATCGTCTGGAAGATAAGCTGCTCAAGCATTACCCGGAGGAAATTCAGAAAGCGAAGAACCGTATTGCGGCTCTGAAAAACGATGCCCAAATCGCAGACGCACACCCGCAGGATAAGGAGAACTTCTGCGGCATGACGATTAAGGGCATGGTGTTCGATGAGAAAAAAGCAGCTGGTGAGCGGCTGATGCTCGCCTGCAAGGAGATGCCGAATGCGGATATGATGCTGCTGGGCACCTATCGCGGCTTTGAGCTGAACATTCGCTTTGACAGTTTCAAGAATGAGCATCAAATCGTTCTCCGCGGCGAGCTGAGTTATCCGGTACCGCTGGGCGATGACCCTCGCGGCAACATCGTCCGTCTGGACAATGCCATCGGCAATTTTGCCGACCGCATTGCCGATGCTGAGGCCGCACTGGATTCTCTGGAACAGCAGAAGCAGGCTGCAGAGGTTGAAATCGCCAAGCCGTTTGCGCAGGAGGAAGAACTGCAAACCAAGTCTGCCCGCCTTGCAGAATTGGATGCGCTGTTGAACATGGAGCATCAGCCAGCCGGACAGAACCCGAAGCGGAAGAAAAGCCGGATGCCCGCCCCTCTGTGCTGGCAGCTCTGGAAGAAAAGGCTGATAAAGTGGAGCCTGTCCGACCATTCAAATCTTACTTGGATAAGGATGGTGATGCCCGGTGAACGACCGTCGCGACCAGCAGCTCCATTTCCGGGTCAGCAAAGTCGAACTGGAACGCATTCGTCAGAAGATGGAAAGTTGCGGTATTTTGAGCATTGGCTCTTATCTGCGAAAAATGGCTCTGGATGGTTACTGCCTGAATCTTGATTTACCACAGCTGCGTCGGATGGCGTACCTTCTTCAGAATTGCAGCAACAACCTGAATCAGGTGGCGAAACGGGCCAATGAAAGCGGGCAGTTCCATGCCGCCGATTTAGAGGACTTGCGTAGTCGGTTGGATGAGCTGATAGCTATTGGCAAGCAACTTCTCGCCAAACTCACCGAACTCTAAAAAATTTCCCGCAGTAGGAGGCTGCGGGTTTACATAACGGTTGACATCCTTGCAAGGCAAGGGGCGATACCTTTATAATAGGGGCGAAAAAGAAAGGCTGGTGTTTGATATGAGGTTTTTATTCAAGATGATGCTTGCCCCGATCTCTCTGTTCGTGGCTTTTCTGGCTCTGATGGCAAAGTGGCTGCTTACTCTGTCCAGCTATGTTGTCGCGCCGTTGATGCTGTATATCTTTGGCTGCGGCATCTACACCGTCTACCGCCAGACTTGGGATCAATTTCTGATTCTGCTGGTTGCCGAATTTCTCTGCTTTGTCCTTTTTGTCGGCGCAACTGCAATGGTGGAGGGCGTTGAGAAATTCAGCGGTTGGCTCCGGGACCTGATTTGATTTTGAATCTTCTTGCCGCCTTCGGGCGGCTTTTTCATTTAGGAGGTGATCTGCTCTGGCTGCTACTCGTCTGATCGCACTGCATCAGCACAAAGGAAAATCTATTGCCGCCTGCCTGAAAGACCGCACCAACTATGCACAGAATCCTGACAAGACTGAAAAAGGCGAACTTGTCAGCAGCTATCAATGCAGCCCGCTTACTGTGGACGAGGAGTTCATGCTCACAAAAAAGCTGTACGAGCAGGCCACCGGGCGCAGCCAAAAAAGTAACATTATCGCCTATCAGATACGGCAATCTTTCCGGCCTGGTGAAATTACGGCTGAAGAAGCAAACCGCATCGGTTATGAGTTGGCCTCCCGGTTTCTGAAAGGCAAACACGCTTTTATCGTTGCAACGCATACCGATCGGGAACACATCCACAATCACATTATCTATAACTCGACCACTCTGGACGGCACAAGAAAATTCCGGGATTTTTCTTCTCTGGGCTGGCAGTACAGCGGTTGAGCGACCTGATTTGTCTGGAGCATCAGCTCTCCGTAATCGAAAAGAAGCCTTACCGGGAACGGCAGAAGCGCATTACTTACCCGCCGAGGAAAGCAACCGCGACCGGCTGTGCAGCGTCATCGACGAAATTTTGCAGCAGAAACCCACCGACTACGAAGATTTTCTGCAAAAGCTGGAACAGCAGGGCTATGAGATTAAGCGCGGCAAGTACACCTCGGTCAAAGGTGCACGGCAGAAACGCTTTATCCGATTCAAAACTCTGGGTGTCGGGTACAGCGAGGACGAAATCAAAGCTGTGCTGGCTGGCAAAGTGGAGCACCACCCCCGCCAGAAACAGCCACCCAAAGAACAGCCCTTTCAACTGCTGGTGGATATTCAGGCGAAACTTGCTGAAGGCAAAGGCGGCGGCTATGAACGTTGGGCGAAAAAGTATAACCTGAAAGAAATGTCCAAGACGCTGATTTTTCTGCAAGAGCAGAAAATCGGCAGTGCGGATGAGCTGAAAGAGCGTGCTGATGCTGCACTTTCTCGCTATCACAAACTGGGCGATTCCATCAAGGCCGCCGAGAAGCGTATGGCAGAAATCGCCGTCCTCCGGGCGCACATCGTCAACTATGCCAAGACCCGGCCTGTATACGATGCTTACCGTAAATCCGGGTACTGCTCCAAATTTTTGGAAGCGCACCGGGAAGAAGTCACGCTGCATAAGACGGCGAAAGCCGCTTTCAATGAATCTGGCCTGAAAAAGCTGCCCAAAGTGAAAGACCTGAATGCAGAGTATTCGGCTTTGCTCACCAAGAAAAAAGCACTCTACCCAGAGTACCGAAAGGCGCGGGATGAGATGCAGGACATCGTAAAAGCGCAGAAGAATGTGGAACTGTTCTTTGCGGAGGAAAAGGACAGCAAAGAAAAAGAGCAAATCCGATAAGCCAAGACCGCCGAGAGCCTGACCTTTTATGGTCGGTTCTCGGCGGTCTTTTTTAGTTTATATAGCAGCGATCTTGTGTTACGAGCCAGTCCTCGCACAACCGCTGGGCTTCATCCATGGTTTTGCAAGTGCAATTGAACAGTCTGCCGTGCAGCGAACAGTAAGTATACCGAACTTCGGTACGCCGTTTTCGTCCTGAAATTTCGTGTAGCGTTCCTCACCGGGCATCAGGTAAAGCTGTTCCATCTCTGCATCCGTCCTCTCTTTTTCGTGTGTCAGGCACACAACGCATTCATTTTACCACGGATGCCATGACTGCGCCATTGACGCTTACACCAAAAAGCATTCGGAATTTTCAGGGAGAGTGTGCATTGACACGCAATAGAAGCGTTCCGCAGGAATGCGCAGCCTGCATCCACCGGATGCAGAACATAAGTGGGGTTGGCACAGCAACAAGCATTTTGAATTTGATTTTTAGAAATCGGATTCAAATCGTGCCGTGGTACCACGGCGCACTGCTTGCAGAAGCTTTGAAGAAAAAGAGTATCAGACGGGAGTATAGATATAAATGTTGCGTCCCATCTCTCCCGTTTCAACATCGAAGCTTCCCGATGCCACTAGTTTTCCGTTATGAGTTATCTCAACATAAATATCCCAAAGGCCAGCAGCCTCCCAATATGCTTTCGGCGATTGACGAATCTCTACATTAAGGTCATCCGGAACTCCCAAATCTTTTGCAATGATTCGCAGTTGCTGATCTGTAAAGCTATCTCCCTGAGATATTTTATCTGTGGGGTCGTCCCATTCGCAGATGTAGGCGCATCCGGCATCAATTATTCCATCTGCATCGTTCCATGTTCCATCTTGAAACTTTTCATAGAACATTGCATAGTGCTCAATACCATCCTGATTGCTCGGCTCACCAGAATGCCAGTTTGTATAAGATGTGCTGGTTCCATTGACCCATTTCCAGTTTCCTTCAGAGCTTTCATCGCTGAATCCAAAGTAGGCATTCTCATACCCTTTCGCTTTCATTGCGCTGTAGAGAAGGAAATTTTCCGTTGACGATTCAATGACCGCTAGATGACCTCCTTTCCACTCGCAGCGTTTCTCTGCCTGCTGCCATGTGATTGGGCCAGACTCCCATTCCGATTCGGGCAATGTATAGAACTCATAAAGGTGTCCTGTGTAACCTTCGACCTGTGTTTCCTCGGCTGCATCGGATGCTTCCCATTCACAAATGTAGCCGCTCTGTTCATATGTATTGCTGTTTGCCAAGTCGTTCCACTTTACCGGCCACACAGCCACACAACTCTCGTCTGCCACAACATTGCTGGAGTTGTTCGGCTCTCCATCGCCCCAGTTCTGATATTCCCATGGTTCACCTGTCACCCAGCACCACTGACCGGCAGAATTTTTATAGCCGCCGATCCAAAGCTTACTGTTCTGAGTATTCAGACTTTCAATCAGTTTCTGTTCCTCTGGCGAGGTAATGGTCACAAGATGGCCGCCTTTTGCTTCGCAGGCAGCTTTTGCCTGTTCCCACGTGAGGGTATCATAAAAATACCATAAGAGTGTTGCTTCGGCTCCTGTGAAATATCGACCTCTAACACATTGGCATTTTCGAATCCCGGATAAAAGGATACCCCTTTAACCCATTGTTTTCTACAACTCTCAGGTACTCTACTTCTTCCTGATTTCTTCCATTTGGGTCGGTTAATCTAAATTCGTAAATTCCCGGTGTTAGATCGATTTGAAATGCCTCTGCTTCTCGAATAGTGTAATCATACGCTACAATTTTCTGCACATTTTCATCGTACTCCCGTGGTAATATATCCGTATCCAACTGAGCAATATGCAAATCATAATTATCACATAATGTTCCATCCCATGCATAGACATAAAGTTTAGCCTGACCATCAATCGATACCACACTATTCTCGTTTTCGTCAAGAAATAAAGAATTTGGAATACCTGCTTTGATGCCCATAGCCCAATCCACCGTTGCAACCTGCCTTGCTGTCAGCATTCCTGTCTGGCACATAGAGTAAGCAGTATAGACAAGCACATTACGGAATTCACTGAAGCTGATATCAGACTTTGAAATCCCATATAGTGATTTGTAAAAAAGCTGTGCCAAATCATAGGTAGAAAGAGGTTCATACTTTGTTTCGTCCACAGACGGCTGCGTCATAAGGTACGCTGCGTGAGAAATTACTGTGCAATTAGAATGCACTCCCCCATGATCAGAAAACTGTGCTTCGGGATCATAATTTTGTGACTTGCGCCAGTTTTCATCCTTGTATTTCGTCGGATAAGGTAGTCCATCCCCCTGAAGTACGCTGGATGGGTCAGCCAGATTCCGCTCAAGCTCACCCACAGTCCCAAAAATCCATGAAATATCTCCGTCAAGCCACTTCAAACTGGTTTCAAGTGGGATATCCCAATGCCTGAGAATATCCGGATATAATCTTTTAGGAGAGTCATTATACCAATCTTCAATTATTTCTCCCATAATATCCGAAATCGCCTCCATCAAGGCACCAGATTCTCCTTCATATGTCATCCGGCTGATGGATTGCTCAACTGCATGTGTGACTTCGTGTCCTAAAGTATCTATTGTCGGCGAGCAGGTTGCTCCAACAGAAATTCGCGTGAAAATCTTGCTTCTCCCATAACCTGCTGAGGCATTATTCGAATCCTTACCTCCTCTATGATCATTTGCAACGATTGCCACTGCCTTATTGTCATCGCCAAAGGCATCATATCCAAGCACGTCACGATAAAATTGCTGACGGCCAGCAATTTTGCAAGTGCTACGATGGGTGTTCCCATGCCATCCGTCAAAGAGGCAATATCAATCGGCAAAAGTTCCGTTGCAGGCATACCACCCAATGCCTCTGTAGAGATTGAAATTCCGCCTTTCCCGATTTTTTTATAACGCTCACCGTTCTGGCAGTCAATACGACTTGCCTCCAGCTTCCGCTCGTTGTATATTTTTGATTATTCAGTGAAACCCATTCGTCATCATCATCCCCATCATATATTGCTGTCGTTCCATCATCAAAAATTATTCTAAAATCCACCTCAATATCCCGATTCTCAGCATTATACAAGTACACATTTGTAAAGCGATTGCTGCTGGATTCATTATCTGTCAATTCATTCGAAAAGGTCTTTAGAGCCCTTCCATCTACAGCTGATAAAAACACTGACTCCCACGAATTGTTTTGATGAACCGATATTTTCCATGCCAATTCAGGATTTGTTTTGTCCAGTGAAAATATCACCAAATTGTTTACATAGATATCCGCTTCTCCCGGATATAACCCTGCAACTATTTTTTCAGCGTCATTTTGGGTAATTTTAGCTTCAACGGAAAGATTTTCAATCGGATAAAATCCGGAAGTCAAAAGTGCAGCTTCACTGTCTGCGTCAGCCGATACGGTAACTTTTCTGCCATACACCGGTATTCCCCGGTACACCTGCGGAAAGCTGTAATATGTATCTCCCAATACTGTGCTGCAATCCGCAGTCCCAAGCTCATCCTCTACTGAAACAATTCCAAGAGTATCCGCCACATCATTGATTGCGTCTCTTGCAGTGGAAGGATCTGTGATCTTTCGCTCCGTAAATGGGACGGCAGAACAATTCCTGTTCCATTCACCGCAGAGACTTCTTGAACAGTTTCAGTAGGCTTAGACGACAAATTGCTGAAAATCAAAAAAGCCAAAATCGTTCCCAGAAACAGTACAAGAATGCCAAGCAGGGCAAAGAGCCATACCAAGTTGTTCTTACGGCGTTTTCTGTGCATATGGTCCGCAGTAGATTTTTTCATAATGATATTCCTTTGCTTGAGTTACCGAAATTTGCGATGCAATAAAAAAACTGGAAGAATGCCATAAGTTAAAGCTCTGCGATACTTCGCAGAAGCCTAGAATTTACAGATAGAATGCAGCGAACAGATCGCCGATTCCATAGAAGAAGTCACCGAGACTGGTAAAGCCCCAGTTGCTGCCACCAGACATTGTGTGGGTATAACCATCGGAGTAAGTATATACACCGTTTTTCTTGGAAACGACAGCACCATGGGACTGCTCAAGCGTTTTGGATTCGCTTTCCCATTTATCGTAGTAGGTGCTACGGAACATACGTCCGAAAGCATAGCAGACCTGAGAAATGATACCGCCGCCCTCAACACAAGACATTTCACTTTCGTTCAGTGCCATATAATTAGCGGGCATCTGAAGTTTGCTGTTTGCCATAAAGCAACACTCCTTTTATTTTGTGCCTTCTTCCAGTTTTTTTATTGCACCCCTTTCTTTCTATAATTTTCCGATCTCAGCCTTTATATCTTGCCAATAGAACCGACGTATTATCGTGCCCTCCGGGAACAGCAAGTGCCGTTTTGACCATCTGTTCCGCCGCCTGTTTCAGATTTCCCGTCACGGCCAAAATTCTGCACATAGTGCTGTCCGGCAGATAGCGGTACAGCCCGTCCGTGCATTGAATGAGCACATCTCCCTTCCGAAGCTGGAACGGCATCCGGTTTCCGCTGATCAATGTCAGCTCCGAAATCCCAAGATAGCTTGTCAGAGCAGCACGCTGCGGATGATGCAGTGCCTCATCCTGTGTTATGCTGCCCTCCAGTGCCATTTGGTCAAGCTGGGCACCAAAATTGTGATCGATGTTCAACTGCTCTAGCGTACCATCTCTATACAGGTAAATATGGCTGTCTCCTATACTGCACCAGAACAGCTTCCCGTTACGGAGAAACACTGTCGTCAGAGTCGTCCCCGCTTCGATTTTCTGGTTGGCCGGGTCCCGGAGATTCTTGACTTCCTCGTTCAGTCGTAGTGCTGCGCGTCCCATCTCCGTAGGAATATCTTCCGCCTGAGCGTGTTCCAGCAGGTATCTCGTTACCCCATGCGCCGCCAAAGCGCTGGCACGTTCGCCCCCGGTAAGCCCGCCCATACCGTCACACACAGCGCAGACTGTGCAGAAATCCCCAAAATCAAAGCATATCGAATCCTGCTGGCTTTTCCGGGTTCCAATCGACGTATAGCTGGCGATCTCCGCCTGACTCGTCTCATAGGCGTCGGCACACATCGTTTTTTCTCCTTCGTCTTTTACGGGTATCAGAAGAGTCTGTGTGATATCATCCATCGCTTCGGGAATGGTATTGGCTTCCTCGCCTGCCTTTTTTCGCTTGAACAGGGACATCACGTTTCAATCACCACCTTGAATGTGTACTCGGGCGACACGACACAAAAAATATCGCCATCTTTCAGTGTATACGATTTTTCTTTTTCCATTGGCTTTCCGTCCGCCAGATAGGTGCCATATTTGGACAGGTCCCTGACGATAAATTCCCGCTTGGGCTCGTTGTAAAACACCTCGCAGTGATTCCGGCTGATCTGGTTATCCGCTGGCATCATCACGTCGCTCGTCGCCAGACGCCCGACCTTCACCGTGCGATTCGGCTCGATTATCCACCGCCGTCTGGAAATGTGACCACCCGATTTCCGCATCGTCAGCTCCAGATATGCCAGCCTGCGTTTTTTCGGATGGAAGAATGCGGCCAGGCCCTTCGGCTCTGGCATATTCTGCTCCTCAACCTGACACATCTTCTCCGAGTCGTCGGAAGTCTCGACATGAATTTCAGCCTGCTTCGATGCCTTTGATTTCGGCATCAGTGCCCCCAGATCGATGTCGTAGTCCTCCGGCCGGACGACCTGTTCCAGTGCATCCAGAAAATCAAGCATCCTGCGATAACGGTCGTGGTAGTCGAACGCCAACGCCTTGTCAATCACGTCCGACAGCTGCCGGGAGACAGCGGGACACAGCTCGTGCAACGGGGGATAGGAGGCTCCTTTCGCACGGCTCAGTGCGTCCAGCATCTTGCGCCCTGACACGATAAAGTAGAAAGTTGCGGCCAGTGCGTAAATGTCCGTCCACGGTCCCTGACACGGTTTCTGCGTATACTGCTCGTAAGGGGCGTAGTTCGGCTTCAGGTAAATTTTTCTTTCTTTACTATCGCTCCCCTGACGGAACGAGCGTGCCGCGCCGAAATCGATGAGTTTTATTTCACCGTCCTGTGTGATAAGGATATTTTCCGGGCTGATATCCCCGTGGATCATGCCGAAACGATGGACTTCTGCCAGTGAACTTCCGAGCAGGAACAGCATCTGGAGTGCCATCTTGAGCGTCTGCTTCGGATTATGATTTTTTCGGAACACCCGCAGATTGCAACCCTCAATCAGCTCCATTGCAAAATATGCCGTCCCGTTTTCTTCAAAAAAATCCCGAATGTCAACGACAGAGATATTTTCTCGAAGCTCCTGAAGGCGCATGCTTCTTCAATGAACTGCTGCTTTCCCTCTTCATACTCAGGCCGGTTTTCTTCATCTGCAAGGATGAGGGCACCATCTGGTGTCCTCCCCTGAAGCAGACCGGACGGGAAGTACTCTTTGATGCAGCAGCGTAGGCCGCTCTGCATATTCTCAGCAAGATACGTAATTCCGAAACCGCCCTGTCCCAAACTCTTGCCCAACAGGTATTTTTCTTTCAGAATGGTGAACGGTGCCAGATAGTCTTTCGCTGCAGAAGATTCTTCTGCATGATACCCGCAGTTCCGACACTCCCCATGCTCCATCGCTTCCTGAAAGCAAACGGGACAAAGTTTTTCTTCCAGACCCGCCATCTTTTATCTCACCCCGTCCTAATACTTTCCCGGCTCAGATTTTGAACTGGAAGATTTCGTTTCCGAGCGTGATATACATACCATTCGCCAGCGTCACTGTATTGCTGCCCAGAATTTTCTCGTCGCCCACGAACGTGCCGTTTTTGGAGCCAAGGTCCTGAATGGTGCAGACACCATTACGGCAGCTAATCTTCGCATGGGCACGGCTGATGATCGGGTTGGAGACGATGATGTTTGCCTGAGAACCCTTGCCGATCACAACCTCCGTGTTATTGTAAATTGCAAAACTCCGGTTCGTGTTCATCTGGATCAAAGAGGCCACGACTGTCATCGAGTTGTCTGTTGCCGGCACGGTTGTGGCATTGCCGTCATCGACCAGATTCGTCTCGGCATCCCGACTCGGATCGTTGCTGTTCCAGTCGTCCACGAACGCTTCCTCGTCTTCATGCACCACATAGCTAACGATCACGGAAGCCACGGACATGATTGCGGCCAGTACGAGGAGCACAATCAGAATCATAGTCAGCGCAGGGGCAACACGGCTGGTTATCGAAGTGTCCGTCGGATCGATGGAAAATTTACCCGCAAACACAAAGAAGTACACTGCCAGCAACTCGATGATGCCAATCAGGTTCGCCGCCAGTGCGCACCAGCTTATCGTGAACACACTAGCAACAGCCGCTGCGACGACCAGCACGAAGAACAGTACCAACAGTGCCACGCAAATTTTAGAGATATCATCCGGGGCATCACTCATGGTTCCAAGATTTACCAGCCTTGCCTTCTGCAAATCGGGACTGACAAGATAGGAAAATACACTCGTACTGCCTTTTTCAACGAATTCATCGATCTTATCGGAGGTAGTGCCCGCACCGAACTGAAAATTCAGCTTTGCTGCTTCTTTCATCTGTTTAAGCTCAGAAGTCATGGTTGCAGGGATATCCTTAAAGGTCCCCTTTTCCGTTTTTATCTGGTATCTCAGCTGATATCCCGCACAAAAAGTGCCACAAGCAAAATCACCGTTGCAATCCATGAAAGAACCGCTCCAATTTTTTTACCCTTGGGGGCATCCGCAAAGAATGTTGCAAATTTTCTGTTGTCCTCCATAATAATGTCTCCTTTGTTTTACAATATTTTATCCGCCGGAGTAGAGTGTTCCAGCAAGATATCCTTTATTACCTTTTTCCCCGCAGTCTGTGTAGCCTTTTTCCATAATGGGAAGACCTTTTTCTCTCCGACCGCGCTGATAAGGATGCCTGTGATATTGTCCGTCTCTTTTTCGTTTCATGCAGAGCTGTGCTGTTTCTTCCAGAGCCTCATGTAACTTTTTCTCCTTGGAAGAATACCTGCAGCTCTTTTTTATTTCAGCCTCTGTCACCTTGCGGCGAAACCCGTCGCAGCAGATCAGAAACGTCCGGTGCGGCAGAACCTCACCGGAAAGATAATCCGGTTTCACGTCTTTGCCCGCTCCCACGCACTGAAGCAGGAGGCTTTGTCTCGAATCTTTCCGGGCCTGTTCCGGTGTCAGTTTTCCTTCGGTAAGTTCACGCTGGACGATGGTATGATCTGTCGTAAGTTGCGTGAGGGTATCCGAATGATATATGTCCGGCAATCTCCGACATGGCAGATGTAATACCGACCTTTCATAAAAAGAACAGCTTCCACTGTCGTTCCGCTGCGGAATCCGGCCTTTTCGGAGTTGTCTTTCAACCGGATATGAAGCGATTGGATAAGATTGTCCCAGTCATCGAACAGCTCTGTCTCTGGTGTTTCCTGCACATATAATTTCAAAACACGCTCATAAAACCAGTCACGAAAAGCTGTCACAACTGCTGCACTACTCCGCTCGCCCATTTTCAGTCCACCTACGCCGTCGCAGATCACTGCGAGGACAGCTTCATCGTCCTGAGTCTGACCTCGTTGCACCAGAAGGAGAGAATCCTGATTCGTTTCCTTCTGTATTCCGATATCGGAATAATATGCGGCACAATATTTCATGTTCCTTTTCCTGCTTTCTCAGCGGTATTCGTGTTCGATTTCAAGAAGAACCATTTTCTTCTTTTTGTGTAGCAGAACGCTCCCGACCACGGCCAATAAAACAGCAACCAGCACCAGACAGATACCACACACCACCATGATTTGTCCAACCGTCATTTTCTCCACCTCTTTTACTGCCAGTTGTTCCGTGCCATGCGGTCCAGCTCATCCATCTGCGGGTCATACACGCCGGATGCCTGCTCTGCACGATAGAGTTCAGCAGCCGTTTCGTAATATCCCAGCGTTTTCGTGTAGGATGCTCCGTTCTGCAAATCAAGTTCGCCCTGAACAAAGGCGAGCCATTTATACACCCGGTAGTCCTTGGGGTAATCGTTTTTCAGTGCCTGAAGCATCTCCATCGCTTTGGAGAAATCATGTAGCTGATATTGCAACATTGCGATATTCAGCCGGACTTCCAGCGTGGTGTTTCCGTTTTTCTCCAGCTGCTGATAGGTTCGCAAGGCATCTTTTTGATAGCCGGGATTCCCGGTCGCTTCCGCCTGACGAATATATGCGGACGCCAGCTGTCCGGCCAGCGCGTTGTAATATCCATCGGGGAGCTGTTCAATGCCTGATTCAGGAGATTGATTTCCTCCGAAAGCATGGAGTCTCCGATATCCTCACAGATCGATGCTGCCAGACGGTACGCGCGTGCAAGCTGGTCGTTGCCGTCCGCCGAGCCGATTGCCTTACGGGCGGCATCCAGCGCATCCGGCAGGTCTCCCTGTTTTCTCAGAAGCTCGCTTTGAACGACCTGATAGGCACCGCTTTGTTCGGCGTCAGGGACAGCTTTCACCATCTCTGCAAGGACCTCATCCGCGCCAGAATAATCGCCCAGCTGAATCAGGGCGGTCGCCTCACCCTGATAATAGCTCAGGATATCAGGAGAGTATCCTATCGCTTTCTGGTACATCATCGCAGCCGATTCATAGCTTTCCAGCTCGTAGTAGGCCTCCGCTGCCACGTTGTACAGGTTTGCCACGCTCTGTCTGCTGTAATATTTCAGCTCACGCGACTGCGTCGTTTCCACTGCATCGATGCACTCCTGATACTTTCCCTGCCGATAGAGAAGGACTGCCTGTTCCACATATGCTTCCAACTGGTCATCGTAAATCGCGATAGCCTGCTGCAGGTCCTGCTCCGCCTCATCAAAGCGCATTTCATCGGCGGCCGTCCGGCCTTTCCGCACGAGGGCGTCATAAGCGGCGTACCGTTCCACGCCGATTCGCTGTACGCCAAACAGGATAGCCAAAGTTCCTGATACCGCAAGGACAAGAGAGACCGCCGCCACAACTCGTTGAGAATGAACCACCTTTTTATAGCGTCCGTCAATTGCATGGATATCCTGCAGTGCCCGGAGCATTTCCTGTGCGTCGCAGAAGCGTTCTTCCTGCCTTTTCATCATCGCTCTGGCGATGATGAGCAAAAGCTACGGCTGAATTTGAGTTTATAGCTCGTGATGGGCCGAACATCCTTCAGCGAATGGCCGGGCTGCTGCCCGGTGATTGCATAGTATAGAGTCGCACCGATGCCATAAACGTCCGTCCTCTTGCTGATAGTGCCATAACCACCCGCATTGGTTGCTTGCGCCGCCGTGACAGAATTGCTCACACCTCTGCCGGACGGGCCCTTGTTGGATCTGACATTCTGATAGGCGAACGCATCTTTGTATCCTCGCAGCGGCATGGTTTCTTCAAGCGGAACCGTCTCGATCGTATCGGGCGATGCTCCCGGACGGGTATACTGTTCCGGTGCCGCATAGCCCGGCGTTGCGCCAATTGCCAGTACGCCTTTTGAAAAAACAAGTGATGTGTTGAAATCGATGACGCAGATATCTTCGTTGGGCGTTATCATAATATTGCTGGGCTTGATATCACAGTGCAGAATCGGAGGTACCTGCGAGTGCAGATAGGCGATTACCTCACAGAGCTGGCAGGCCCACCGGTATGCAAGCTTCTGACTGACCGGGCCGTGCGTTTTGACGTAGTTTTGCATGTTCTCGCCCGGTATCATGTCCATGATAGTATAGACATAGCCGCTCGGGCTTTCAATCACGTCATAGATTCTCGGAAGATACTTGTGCTTCAACGTTTTGAGGATATTGGCCTCCGCGCGCTCGTCCATCCGTCCCTTGAACTTCTGTTTTACACGCTTGATGACGACATCAACATCCAGACTGTCTTTGTGCGCGCGGTACAGTGTGCCCATCCCGCCCTCGCCAAGAGGTCGGATCGAACTGTAGCCGCTTCCAAGATCCGCCGCCCATTGACTGGTTTCGTTATAATTCATGCACATTCCTCCACACGACTTTTAAGACGGAAATTCGTCTTTCAGACTATCAAACTCCGATTGAATCTGCGACCAGTCAAAATCATCGCTTTCGCCGCTGTCCTGCGACGGGTCATAGGTAGGCGCCGTCACTGTCCCGGACGATTCGGTTCCCTGTCCGCTTCCCGCGCTGCCGAGGCCCTTTCGGAGAGCCTCCTGAGCCATCGAATTTGCGATGCCGGCCGCTTCGCCGGTGAGTCCGCTTTTTTCCACGACCTTGCTTGCTGCGCTGTCCGCTGCTTTCTCGGCCACCTTTTGGGTGACCGTCTTAGCGTTGTCTTTCGCATCAACCTTGACACTTACAGATGCCGATTGCCCCGATTCATCCTTCAGGAAATCATTAATCTGTACCGTCAGCGTGCAGGTTCCATCCGAGTTCGTTTTGATCTTGGTATCGATGGTGTTGAAATCGACGCCATTTGTTTCCGCATTCTGGAGCAGTTTCTCAATGCCGATTTCATCGTCTAGTGCCGCATAGTGTGCTCCCAGCAGGCATAGGGGTCGGCATTCTGCGGGTCTGCCGCAATCCACGCCTCGCCCACGTCTTTTGCAAAGACCGAATTCAAGTCATTCCAAAAGTGTTCCGAAAGCATCTGGAAGGGAACGTTTCCACCACCGCTTTCAAAGACCAGCTTTGCATCATCCAGAAATCCTGGAAGAAAGTCCGCCTCGTCATCAAACACTTCCTGCGCCTGTTCAAAGACCTTGTTTGCCTCATCGGCTTTTCCCTGTGCTGCATAAGCGGCATACAGGCCCGCATAGGCTTCCTTGTTCGTCGGGTCGTGCTGGATGATATCGATATACTGCAAGATTGCGTTATCATAATCCAGCGAGGTCAAGTAGTTCGTTCCAAGATTCAAGACCTTGGCTAGCGAAAAGACCTCTGCCGTCTCCGAATCTGAATCGGTGGATAATGTTGCCATCGAGCTTCTCGGACTGCATCCTGCCAGTACTATTGCAGCCACTGCCACCAGTGCTGCAACGATGATTTTTTTACTCTTCATTGTCTGCTCCTAAAGCCGGACTCCTATCATCTTCGTCCGCCGCTTCTATCAGCTGAAACTTATTTGCACCATCTGCCAGTGCGACAATACTTTTCCCGGACACATAAGTCGGCACATTATAAGGAATACGCACCCCATTGACGAATACCCCGTTCCGGGAATGGTCGGTAACATTAAACCCAAGATCCTTTCCATTATATTGAACCGTACAGTGAATCCGGCTGATTTTTTCGCCTCTTACGATAAGCGACACCTCCGCTGGGTTCCGACCCAGTTCCACCGATCGTCCGGGTATCAGCTCAAAGCTTCTGCCCGCCAAACTTCCGGTCAACCCAGACAGTCTCCCCCGCATACAGGGCGGGGGAGGTTTCGTGTTGGGGTTGTCGTGCACTTCCGTGCGCTTTTGCCTGCTCCGCTCATATGCCTCAGCCAGTCGGTTCGTATCCTGAATTGCTCGATACATTGCGACGAGATATCCAAGAACCGGAACCAGGATCATCCATACAAAGAAGGTTTCGCTGTCCTGCCGGACCTCCACATCGTATTCCGCCGCATTGTCACAAATGCGATCCACGATCTCCGCAAGCCACACATATTTGTACACGCCGAATGTCAGGACACTGAACAGCATCATTTTTTCGACGCCCACCGTATGTTTTCCATCCTTTTCGCACAGAATGTTGACATCCTTCGCCCACAAGTCCATGAAATAAAAATGGTAGACCGAAAACGTCACGAAAGACAGCAGCACATACAACAGTAAGCTCCGATCCTGCTTCACCTCATCTGTTCCGCGATCCTGATTCGTTCTTTTTCTGCGTCTCTCAGGCATACTGCATCACTCAGCTCAGCCGGATGATATTGTTGTTATCGCCCAATGCAAGCTCCGTTCCCCGGGTCAGCAGCACCGGAGAATTCGCAGGGAGGCGGCTTCCGTTTACGTAGGTGCCGTTGCTGGAAAAATCGGTAACACGATATTTCTGAACCTGACTGTTGAACATGACCTCACAGTGGCGGCGGCTGATCTTCTGCGCACCCTGAGAAAAAACGATCTTCGCATAGGCAGGGTCTCTGCCCAGAATGACCGGCTGGTTCGGCTCCAGCGGATAGCTCGAGCCCGCATACATACCGGCGACCCCCTCCAGAGCTGCTCCCGCAGCTCTGGAAGCAGCCGGGATATGAGAAGTCGGCTTCTTTCCACCGGTGCTGCCAATCCCCATCAATTTTTTCGGATCTACAGCAATCGTCATTCCGTTGCCGTCAGTGGACGGTTTGATGTCATCCACCATGACCGGGCGGCCCTTCATTTCTTCATAAACAAAAGCAGTTGCCATCATCTTGTACGGTGCAACATACAGGACAGAAAGAATACCGCCGGTAAGCAGACTCAGAATATTCCAGCCGAGATAGCTGAGGTCAAAGACAAACAGGTCGAATTTATGACCTTCCGTCATTACCTTGCAGCGTTCCATAACCTGTTCTGCATTCAGCTGCGGATGATCTGCCTGCACCAGAGCCATAGGCCAGAACTGATATGAACGGTAGGCCGCAACAACGAGAGCTGCAATCATGCCGATCATCACCAGCAGCATTGCCGCCAGATAACTCCGAGAAGCCGCTGCAACAACAGCCGCCAGCAACAGCGTAGCAAACTGGATCAGAACCGGGATCCACATGATCGTCAGCATCCGCACTCCTGTAACAAGGGCAAATTGCATAAAGAAATCAAATGCATCAAAGATGCAGGTGACTTTTGGTCGGATTCCATTCTTCCGCAGAGAAAGATAGTACCGGTATCGTGCCACTTCAAACGGCCCGGCAACTGCTCCACCGGCGATAGCACCGACGAGCGTTGCAATCGGAGTAATCAGCACATAGGCAATGATGATTCCCGCCAGACCAAACAGCTTGAACGGTGCCGACACAACCGCCGACACGACCCCAATGCCGCCTGCGATCATCGCACCCAGCAGGACACTTGTGATTGCCGCAATCACCCGATACAGAATCTCCATGCCGACCATTCCGGACAGATTTCCGTTTTCATTCAGAACACGTTTTGCCTTTTCTTTATTTCCAGCCCGATTTATCACAACGATTCCCCCTTATTTCGTTTTACCAGTGGAATTTTTCGCTGCACAAGGGAACAAACATCAGTTTCGTGTCGCCGATGCTGAGCTGGTCCATGGCCTTCAGCTCAATTGGGTTGAGCACAAGCTTATCGTTCACATAGAACAGCTCTTTAGAGCTGCCCGGCTGCGCAAGATACACATTACTACGCGGATCATACACAACAATCGCATGAGAGCTGCGGGAAACCGTGTTGTCGCCAAGGATGCATACATCCATCTCCGAAGAACGACCCACAAAATTGCGGCCCTGATGCAGACGATAGTCGGTTCCCTTATTCACACCTTCCGTGCAGACGAGCCAACCAACAACTGGTGCCGACTTTTCTGTAGCACCGTCCAACATATCTGCAGTTACAGGGAGCGTGCGGTCATCGTCATCGGGGATTGCAGTGCTCAGAGGTTCAGTCGCTACGCTGGGACCGGCTGAGACACCGGGACGTCCAAAGGAACCGTCGTCTGATCCGGCCCAACGTTCACACCTTCCATGCCGCAGAAGGGGCAGCTGCTGAACCGGGAAGCATCGTAGTGGTGGCCGTTGGGGCATTTCATCAAATTCATAATAAAGTCCTCCTCAAGTAAAAAGTTTGTTATATTCTCAGCAGACGAATTTCTGCCGTAGAATCAAAAATTCCCTTTACACCCGAATCTATACGGTGTACAACAATGCACAGGTGAGTTGTTGGGATTATTTTCTGTCGCAGAGTAGCCCACTCTGCGATAATGGCGAAAAAACAACGGTAATTCGTTTGGCAATTCGGATTGACGGCTTATTTGACGGAAATAAAATCTGCCAGCTGTTCCATCGTTTCCCGCTTCAGCTCCAACGAAGGATGAACATATCGATTCATTGTGATGGTAACAGATGAGTGTCCTAAAATCTCACTCAGAGTTTTGATGTCGATTTTGCTTCCACACAGCGTGTGGCAAAAGTGTGCCTTAAAACATGAAAATTCCTTTTTTCCAATCCACAGGCATCCAAAATCTTGTGAAATCTTCGCTGAATGCACCGCGGTTCGATAAACTTCGAAGGAGAACCGCTCAAAAAGAATCCGGTGTGACTCAGGGAATAGCGCTCCAGAAAACCGAACAGCAAATTTGAGATTGGGATATTCCGATTAGCGGAGCTGCTTTTGGGAGATGCAATCTCGATATGTGTTTTTTTGCTCCCAGGTACCCGATTCTGGATACGTTGCATTGTCTGACAGATATAGATATTCCTTTCCGAAATCGAGATCTTTTCCCACGTCAACGCACACAGCTCCCCGATACGTATTCCTGTCAGTAGACAAAGAAGAATCCCCAGATTCAGAGCATCGGGATGTTCCTCTAGATATTGCTGCAAAATCATCTGCTCTGGGAGGCTTAAAATGGGCAACGACTTTTGCGTCTGCTTGACCCTGATATCAAGAACCTTCGAATCTACGAATATACCGAGTGTTCCTGCATAATTCAGAATGCGACGCAGAACAGAGAGCACATCCGAGATTGTCTTGGGAGAAAGACCGGTTTTATCCTTTTTTCCGTGCAGTTCAAGGTGTTTGCAAAGCTTCCTTACCATTTCTTTTGTGATCTTCTCGATTTTTACTGTCTGGAATGATGGCATGAGATAGCATTCGATTAGCGTCCGATAACGAATGTAGGTGGATTCCTTGAAGTTAATGGAAAAGGCGTCAAGCCACTCCATGGAAACAAGTTCAAATGTACTGTTTCTGGTTCTTTCCTCGCTTCCGGATGGTTTACCTTGGAGCTGGAGCGTGTGCTGTAGATCACATCGCACTTCGCGGTAGGAGGAAGCATACAGATAACCATATTTGGGCTTTCCCAGCGCATTTCGCGACTTTATGTAGCGTGCTTCCCAGCGGCCATCCTTCCTTTTATAAATGTTCAATCCTTTTCTTGACACAAAAACCTTCCTTTCGTTGACGGCTTATTTGACGGAGCATACAATCGGATTGTATCGAATTTGTTGAAATTGTCGAGTAAGTACGACATTATTTTCTTTTTTTCAGAATTTCAGATTGCTTTCTCTTGACCATCCGTGTAATCGGCGGTAAAATTCAATTGAATCATCCTGTCGCAGAGTGGGCTACTCTGCGACAGGAAACATAAACCATGAATGTAAAAATTCATGGTTTTTATTTTTCCATTTTCTTTTAGTCTATCACAGGTAGTTGATTATATCAATTAAAAATAATAGATTTAATCATTCGGTTTCAGCTATGCTCTCGACTACAATAGAGTTGAGAAGGATGGTGGTGGCCATGTACGAAGAACAGTTTTCTAAGAGGCTTACTGAGCTGCGCACACAGAAGGGTGTGTCTGCAAGAGACATGAGCCTCTCAATCGGGCAGAATCCCGGCTATATTCGTGCAATCGAAAGTGGTACTGCCTTTCCGACGATGGCAAATTTCTTTTACATCTGCGAATATTTCAACATTACTCCACAAGAATTTTTTAATTTCGGCGAGGAAACCTCCAATGGAATGAATGCACTTGTTGACCAGCTAAAACAGTTCGATGCCGAGCAGATCAATGCACTTACGGCTTTTATAAAAACAATCGTAAAAAAGTAAATTATCAAAGAACTTAATACTTGGTAAACCTACCGAAAGATAGGGCAACAAAGCCAAATGAGTCTAAAATCTCATATACGAGGTCATGGCAGCTGGTTGCTTTTTGAATGGGATAATTTTATCCCTCTACCATGTTAGAACCGTCTGTGAAGATTTCAACTCACAGGCGGTTTTTGTTATTTAAAAGCAAAATGATGGGGCATTCTTCAGCTTATGCGGTGGAGAGATAGCTTTACATAGCAGCATCCGGGATTCACCGTATTAAGCGGAAGAATGCCCGGATGCTGCTTTTTATTCAGGAGGTGTCTGTTATGCGGCAATCTGATTCGGTGAGCGAAGAACTTGACACGGAGAACGTTCAGTGTGCGCTTGATTTTGAGAACACAATGAATGAGCTGGAGACACAGTTATACTATCGCCATCTGCCGCCGAAGGAAGTTGCTCTGCGGGTCATGGAAGCGGCCTGTAAATTCTATGATGCCGACTGGTGCGGTCTAATTCAGGTTGATCTGGATTTGGGGCTGTGGAAGCCGCTCTGGTGGCACAATGAATGCCAAGAAGATAAAACCACTATCCTTACAAATGAGTTTGAATCGTCTGAATTTCTCGACCGCTGGGTAAAGGCAGTGCGCAGAGGAACCCCGATGGTCGTTTCTGATGCAGAAGATGTCAAGGACACCTACCCGGACGAATACCGGTTGTATGAGCGCTTAGGTATTAAGTCCGTCCTTGCGATTCCACTGGAACCACGGCAAATCGCCCTGATTGCCGTGCGCAACCCTCAGCGGTACACCCATCAGACCAGTATGCTTAAACTTCTGGCCTATGTGTTACTGGCGGCATACAACGATAAGCGAATGGCTGACAGTCTGAGCATGGCATTCTCGCCAGAAAATATCAAGAGCAGCATGATGTCTTCATCAGCTTGTTCGGAGAATTGAAAATCCACACTTCCCACGGTGTCCTGCCGGAGTCTGACCTGAAATCTCCTAAAATCAGCCGTCTGCTGACCTTTATGCTGCTTTCCAATAAGAAAGCCCTTTCATCGTTGGAAATCGTACAGGAAATCTGGCCAGAAGAACTGGAGGATAAGGACGAACCCGGAAAAAAGGTCAAACAGCTCGTTTACCGGCTGCGGCAAGCATTCAGCATTATCTCGGATGAGCAGCTGATTCTCTCCACGCCGTCTGGCTACCAATTCAACCCCGACCTCCATATCACGACCGATTTTCAGCGGTTCGATGAGTTGTGCATTGCAGCCGCAAAAGCCACTTCTGCTATAAATAAGGTGAGATTGCTCGAAAAAGCGGCATCATTGTATCAGGGCAAACTTCTTTCTGCTGCCAATGGCGAACATTGGCTGGTTCACTACGCAAACCGATACCACCTCGCATTTATGAGTACAGTTAATGAACTGCTGAAGCAATTGATGGACTTCCACGCATACGATCTGCTTCATCGGGATGCTGCACTGGCCCTGACCATCGCGCCGGAAAACACAAAAGCCTACTATTGGCTTATTCGCTCGTACCAGAAGCAGCACATGGACGAGATGGCAGCGGGCGAGCTTGCGGCTGCGAAGCAAAAGCTGCCCGAAGATGAATACCAGAAACTACTCAACTCACTCGAATGATAAAATAACGTAGTTGCGTCATGCGACTTTCGTGTGACCTTCATACAACTTCTGTGTGACCTTATTTTTTCTAAAATCGTTCCATGTGACTTTCATAAGACCGTCATGTGACTTCTATAAGACCCTCGTGTGCTATGATAACAAGGCAAGTCAAAGCCTTGTTGTCTGGCCGCGAGGGTTTTATTTTTTTTGTCCTTTTTTAGCCGGATAAACCGCTTTTGACCTGTAACGAAGAAAAATATATCGAAAGCCTGAGATGCATTAAAGGCTGAGGATACTCATATTGCTTTCCATCCGCGGATGGAAAACAGTGTTTGTACCCTTTTCTTTAATGCGTCTCTTTTTTGCGCCCAAAGAAAAGCCAGTGCCCTGTCCAACAGTGAAGTGTCCTCATCCTCCGCATCCAGTGGAAAGGACATTTCATGTTTCTTTTTGCCCTCTTTTCGTGGCTGGAACTGGCCGCAAAGTATCCCTAGAATCTCCAAATTTTCAACTTTTTACGCTTTATCGAAAATTTGGAGGTTTAACATGGGATTTAACAATGGTTTTGAGCATGTACGTCTGGAAAACAAGTGGAAGAAACTGCGTATCCAGTACCGGGAAGCAGGAATGTCAGAGGAAGCAATTCAAGAGATGTACAACTTTGATGTTCAAGTTGTCAACTCCGAACAGCGGTACTATCGACATTCAAAAGACCTCGCCTTTAATGATGCAGACACGGAGGACACCCATAGTAACGACCGCTATGAAGAAGCTATTTTGATGGCCGACACATACAGGGAGACCAAAAGTCGTTTTACATGGATTGGCGAAATTGAAGATGAACGCTTGCTCTCTGCCCTTGAGAAATTGAAAGAGGAGGATTTGAAAATTCTGACCTTATATGCCTATGACGGCTACACTGTTACTGAAATTTCTAAAGTTTTACGCTGCTCTCAGCCTACAATTAGCATCAAAATCAAACGAATCACTAAATTTTTGAAAAACTTTGAATTTGATGCTATGGATTGAGCTTTCTCGTGAGCTAGTAAGTGAGGGGACAATTTCCCAGACGCTCTCGCCGCTGGTGATATGTCCACACTCACGGACCTTGAAAGCTGAATAGTTCAATCATCTGGTACTTCAAGATAATGATACTTCTGTTCAACGCAGCCCGGTCAGCGTTAGGCGGGGTGGCTGAGATGCCAATGGAGCGGTACAAGCCCGCCGCCAGATGATTCCCCACTCTCAGGGAGCCGAGGGCGAATATGAGAGAACTTTATTCATATTTTCATCGCACTGCCAAATCGGCAGAGCAGTGATCTGCAATCCCAACACGATTCCCCAACGAATAACACGTTGGTTTGCAATAAAGCAGGAGCGGTCGGATGCCGTTTTCGGTCTCCGACAACTCCTGTTACTTTTACTTATCCATATCTATCCGCAAAACAACTACCCGACATAGGAGGACATCTCTATGGTTGAATTGAATCCTACCGTGCGGGAGCAGGAGATCTACGAGGAAATGGAGCTGACCCCGGAAATGGTCAAATCCATCCGAACCCTCTGCGCGACCTGCCTCCGGCACTTCGTGGAAGCTAAGGCTTTCAAAATTGCGCTCGTGCCCAGCCCTGACAAGAGCATGGACACCTGCACGGTCTGCCAGACCAACCGTGGGCATGACTATGTTGTTATGCACCGGTAAGTCCGACACTGCACTTTGTCACCGGGGAGGTGATAACACACCCCATTAAAATGAATGCCACCATAAATTGAACGAAGCCCGCTGCCAAGAAAAAGCAGCGGGCTTTGTACATAACAAAACATGGAGGTAAACATTTGCAGCAAAACTGGAAGTTCCGGCGCGGAGACATTTACTACGTCCAATTCGGAAACACAAGTACCGGCTCGGAACAGCACGGCGACCGCCCTGCGGTCATCATTCAGAATGATGTGGGCAATACCTACGCACCGACCCTCATCGTTGTCCCTCTGACAAGCAATACGGAAAAGAAAGTAACTCAGCCGACACACTGCTTGTTGGAAAACGAAGGGCTGTCTATGTCCTCTATGGCTCTGGCAGAACAGATCTTCACCATCGACAAAAGCCGCATTTTGAAATACTTAGGGCATCTCGCCCCGGAAGATATGCAGCGGCTCGATTATGCCTTGAAGAACAGTCTTGCCTTGAACCCACTGGGCAGCATTCGGAAGCTCAAGCCCATCATCCGCTCCACGGCAGCGTATGCGCCGCCGGAAGTAGTGGATGGAAAGCCACCCATCTATCCCTACACACCCATCAAATCGTCCTTTGAGGACGCAGGGAGCGTGGAGGAAATGATGCTGTACACCGAGCTGCAATCCGCTGTTCATGCCATGATACAGCGGCTCGAATACAGCTTTACCTTTAATCCCAGCCTGCTCACCATCCGAAGCGTAAGCAGCAGGTCAGTGAGATTTTAGCAGAAGCCGAAAAATACATCTGGAGAATCCGGGAGGAAATGCAATGCGACTGAGCAACACCAACAACTTTTCCGCATCTTTCAATGTGGCCACTCCTTATCAGATGGTGGTCATTCACAGCAGCAAGCTAATCTACCGCGCGAGCTTTATCAGCGGGGCATCCAGCGTAAGCGCGTTGAGCTGATTGCAAGAGACTTCAATGAATATACGGCGAATGAGCCGAAGGTCAGCTTTCGCAATGGCCGGTATTATGTAACGGACGGTCAGCACACCATTGAAGCTCGTATCCTGCGCAACGGTGGCAAAGACCTCCCGATTCTCTGCAAGGTGTATACGGGTCTGACGATGCAGCAGGAAGCCCTGTTCTTCGCAGAGCAAAACGGTCACGCTGCACCGCTGACGGCGGGCATCAAGCTCCGTGCCAAGGTCGTGGGCGAGGATGCTCTTTCCATGGCATTCCTCGCAGCCACCAACCGGGTGGGTCTGGACTTCAACTATGACAGCTTGCAGTTGAGCGACTACCGCATCAGCTGCGTAGGCACTGCACTCAAGCTGTACAACCAGATGGGCGAGAAAATCTACTGCGAGGCTCTGCGGCTGATTGTGGACGCATGGGAGGGCAAACCCGATTCCTTCCGTGCCGCAGTCCTGAAGGGTGTGATGTACTTCGTGGAAGTGTATCACGGTGAGTTCAACGAGGAACGGCTGATCCGTGCCCTGCGCAGCGTCCATCCCATGGAAATCTACCGCACCGGGATGGACAACCCGGCAAAGCTGCCCGGATGGAAGAAATACGTTTTCCCCATCTATGCGGCGTACAACGCAAATCCCGTAAGGATGCCCTGCCGATGAAGTTCTGACATTTACAGGAATCTCTCCTTAAAGACAATGGGCATCCGCACAACGCAGATGCCCATTGTTACATATTAAGACAACAGCATTTATTCATAATAGGAGTTACAATCTTATGATCGATAAATTTTCACAGGTCGCAGAGAACCTTCCTGCGGCTGACCGTGATGCCGACCGGCAATATCATGTAATCAATGGCTATCCTGTTGTTTTCAGTTTTTCCAAAGAACCCAACCCGGAAGCATTTGAGCGCATTCGGAACATCCTGCTTGCCACCAGCTATACGAAGAAGGTAGGTTGACATCATGGACGAATGCAGAACCAAACGCTATACTGAGTGCGGTAACGGGCGGTGCTACAAGCCGAACCATTGCCGGACGTTCTTTGACAACGAAATAAAGCCTGTCCCCACTTTTGTTATGAAAGTGAGGAATTTACAATGACAGAAAACAACAACCGCGTCTGCTGCTTGTACCGCGTTTCCACCGATAAGCAGGTGGATTTCACTTCCAACCATGAAGCTGACCTGCCCATGCAGCGAAAGGCTTGCCATAAGTTCGCTGAATCGAAGGGCTGGGTCATCGTCCATGAAGAACAGGAAGAAGGCGTGTCCGGCCACAAAGTCCGGGCCGCCGCCCGCGACAAGCTGCAAATCATCAAGGACTATGCCCGGAGGGGCAAGTTTGACATCCTGCTGGTGTTCATGTTCGACCGTATCGGTCGTATCGCAGATGAAACTCCCTTTGTTGTGGAATGGTTTGTACGGAACGGCATCCGGGTATGGAGTACCCAAGAGGGTGAGCAGCGTTTCGACAACCACACTGACAAACTGCTGAACTACATCCGATTCTGGCAGGCGGACGGAGAAAGCGAAAAGACTTCCGTCCGTACCCGCACCAGTCTGCGCCAGCTTGTAGAAGAAGGTCACTTCAAGGGCGGAAATGCGCCTTATGGCTATGACCTTGTACGGAGTGGGCGTATCAACAAGCGCAAGCATGAACTGTACGAACTGCACATCAACGAACAGGAAGCTGCCGTAGTGCGGATTGTCTTTGACAAGTATGTGTATGAGGCTACGGCCCGCAGCACATTGCTACCTATCTGAACAATTCTGGCTATCGCGCAAGGTCTGGAAAGTGCTGGCACCCATCCAGTATTCGGGGGATGGTACAAAACCTGACCTACACCGGCGTTCTCCGTTGTGGGGATGCACGGTCAGAATTGATGCCGGATTTGCAGATTGTCCCGCAGGAACAGTTTGAAAACGCACAGCGCATTCGGAATGAACGCTCTGTGCGCTCAACTGCGGAAGCCGAAAATCGCCTTCCTTTGAACATCCATGGGAAGTCGCTGCTTGCCGGCAACGCTTACTGCGGACACTGCGGTGCAAAGCTGGAACTGACCAGCAGCCGTAAATGGCGAAAAATGGCAGATGGTTCGTTAGACGATACGCTGCGTATTCGCTATACCTGTTACGGAAAGCTCCGCAAGCAGACCAACTGCACCGGGCAGACGGGATATACCGTCCACATTCTGGATGAGATCATTGATAAAGCTGTCCGCCAGATTTTCTCCAAGATGAGGGTATCCCCAAAGAGCAGATCGTTACAAAACGCTATGAAAAAGAGAATGCGGAACGCAAGAATCATCTGCAAGACCTTCAGACACAGCGGAACAAGGCAGAAAAAGACCTGTTGGCACTGAAAACCGAGGTTTTAGCTTGCATCAAAGGTGAAAGCGTGTTACCGAGAGAAACCCTTGCCGAAATGATTACAGCGCAGGAAGAGAAACTCACGGAGCTGGAAAACCTTTGCGAAGCGGCCAGTGAAGAACTGGAGAAAACGGCTGAGCTGATGGATAAAGTGTCGCGGCTGTATGATGAACTGATTTCTTATGCTGACCTGTACGACAGTGCAAATTTTGAAGCGAAGAAGATGATCGTCAACCAGCTCATCCGCAGGGTAGACGTATATCGCGGATACCAGATCAACATCTCGTTCAACTTCGACCTTACTCCGTACATCGAGGGGGAGTGATACGTCCGCCTGCAAAACAGTCGGGCATCGAACAAGTATTTTCAAAAACAACGAAACAGCAAGAATTGGGGGTTGCCGTCCATGCGCCTGCAAAATCAGACTTTTGACTGATTTTTCCGTAGCCTCCAAGAAATCAAAAAGAAAAGCACCATACTTCAAACGAAGTACAGTGCTTTTTGGTGGAGAATACCGGGATCGAACCGGTGACCTCTTGCATGCCATGCAAGCGCTCTCCCAGCTGAGCTAATCCCCCATAAAATCCAAGAAGCGAACCTCTTGGATGGAGTTTTTTGTTGGGAATTGATTGTCGCAGGACTATCTGACTGGGGGTGTGTTTTGAT
>ENA-OQAS01000200-OQAS01000200.1-human-gut-metagenome-genome-assembly--contig:-NODE-200-length-31673-cov-8.785488_pt1 | contig 31673 bp, 29 predicted proteins | sample MGYA00242733_ERZ504523 | MGnify/ENA primary metagenome ERZ504523 (study PRJEB26092, sample SAMD00036239) | human gut metagenome | host: Homo sapiens | study: EMG produced TPA metagenomics assembly of...
CGTGAACTGTCAACGCAAAGTTTTCGTTTTTTAGTTATCATATTTTCGATTTTGTAATGAAGTTCAATACCTGTTTCGGTCAAGACAAGTTTTTTGAGCCTTGCGTCACTTTCAACGCTCTCCCTCGTTATGTAATTTTTCTTTTCCATAAGTTTAAGAATACTTGTAACGGTTGAACGGGCAATTGAAAATGCGTTTTCAATATCTTTTTGATAAACATCTTCATCACGATGATCATAGAGATATGCAATAATCCAGCCGTGCATAAGAGTCAGCTTATCCACACCCTTATCCTTGGCGGAATAGATTAACTTCTCTGCAAAACCTGATTAAGCGCCTTGATTTCGTGACCGATTGAATCATTAAAGCGTTTGTTGCACTTACAGCTTTTTACGCTTTTGTCATCACACATTATTTCACCTCCGAAATCACACTTATCAGATATTGTTCTATATAGAATAGTTCGATACAAAACAATTTGTATCAGTAATTATAGCACCTTCATTTTGAATGTCAAGAGAAATTACAAATAATTATTCAAAGTTTCACATTGCTGTCACAAATCAAAAGCGACAGCTAAAATTACAGCTGTCGCAGTTAAAATCATATTCACTTTGCACAAATTATGACAATTGTCACTTTTTTAGGATTTCTGTCGCATCACGGATATCGGGGGTTTTATCACCGTTGATATCGCAAACAAAAAGAGCATACTGATTTTCGTCATAATCGTCAAAGGTCAGGTCTTTGATAAGATACTTCTGAATAAGCTCAGCGTCCTTTTCATCTGTTTTTCCGTCAATATTGAGGTCTTTCATATTTTTGGGAACGCAACCGCCGTCAAGCACAAAATCAATACCGCTGTCGTTCATGAGTTCATCGGCTCTGTTTTTGTCAACATCAACAATGTAAAGTCCCAATGTGTCAAAGCATTGATAAACATACTTTGCATCCTTTAAAATCTCGGCTTTCTTTTCTTTTGCCCTGTCATTTGTTATGCCTGCACCTTGAAGGTGTGAGTCAAGCTTTGCAATCATCTCCATTGCGTAATCGTTATCCGTCATTGCACGGTCGAGATCAACACCGTTTGTCATATAGAACCAACCGAGCGAACCCATAACATATAGATTATTCACATCAAGTCCGCAGTAAACGGCAATTTTCCCGTCCTTGTACTGACCTTTTTTCATCGACATTTTGGAATAGCCCTTGATTATACTGTAACCGAGCTTCATTCCGTCCTCGCTGATATAGCCAAGATCAAATGCCGCTGCACTTGTGCATGAAAAGCACGCTCCGCCGATGAGCATTGTAAATACGAGCAATATTGAAATCACCTTTTTAGAAAATTTTCTTTTCACAAAAAACACCTCCATTGGTAGTATCACCGAACGGAAGTGTTTTATTTTGATTTATTTACTTTTATTTGACTTATTATTTTTCTTCTTTCTTATTTGATTAAGCTCTGAACCTTTGGTTTTTACCTTTCTTTTAAATTTTGCAACGGTAAACGCTTTTATCCTGTCATGATAGACATAATTGATTTCCGCACAAACCATAAGACAAACCATAAGAAAGTAAAACCAAATCATAATAACGGCAATTCTTGTAAGACCTCCGTACACGGAAAATCCGTTGAAATCCGACACATAAACCGAAATACCGAACGAAAGCACATACCACGAAACCGTGCAGAGAAACGCACCGGGCAACTGTGACTTAAAGCCGTATTCCTTATGCTCGCTGCGTGAGATGTTCGGAAAGTTCCTGTAAATCAGAGCAAACAATACCGTGAGAAACATAAAGATAAGTATATATCTGAGATGATAGATTATTCCGATTATGTCCGGCAACGATTTTAGATGCGGTGAAAGAAAATCGTTAATTGTTGAACCAAGGACAATAAGTACAAGTGACGCAAGCAAAATTACAAACAACGCAATTGTGTAGAACATCGCCCTTATTCTTAAAAAGAACCAGTTTCTGTTTTCGTAAGCGTCATAAATTCTGTTGAGTCCGTTTGTGATTGCGTGGATTCCCTGTGCCGCCGACCACAGAGTGACTACAAGCGTTACAAGAGAAATTCCCACAGCACTTTCATAGGCAGAGGTCAGAAAGTATGTTAAGTCATCGGCAATTTTTGACGAAAACACACTACTGAGTCCGTGATAAACAAAATCAATCGGAATGTGTAGGTTTTGCAAAAGTGACACAAAGAACATTGAGAGCGGCACAGCCGATAATATAATAAAGAATGCCGACTGTCCGGCAATTGCAAAAATATTATCGTGAACGCATTTGCTTGTTATCGGTTCAAATCTGCCTGTTATTCTTTTGTAAAGTTTTATCGCCTTGTCAACGAATTTTATCCTCAATGTGTCACCTCCCCTATTTCTATATGATAATTATTTTATACCGTTTTTCTTCATCTGCACATTATAAGAAATTCTTGTGAGAAGTTTTTCGGGTGCAAAATGTCTGAAAAACGACACCGCTTTCATTTCAAAGCCGGGTGTGATAATCATTTTGCCCTTCATGGTCATGTCAACGGCATACCTTGCAACAAACTTCGGGTCAAGTCCTCTTATGCAGAATTTTACATCCGCAACATTATTGAAGTTGGTTTTTACGGGACCCGGGCAAAGTACGGAAACCTTGACATTTTTATTATCCCTACGCATTTCTTCATGAATCGCCTGAGTAAGACGGACAACATAATTTTTTGACGCATAGTAGCTTGCAAATGTCGGTCCTGCAAGAAATCCTGCGGCAGAACCTACATTGAGAATATATCCGCTGTTTCTCTCCGCCATATCTTTAAGAAAAAGCTTTGTGAGAATGTGAACCGTTGAAACATTGGTGTGAATGAGTTCAAGCTCTCTTTCAAGCGGAACATCCAAAAATTTTCCGTATGCCCCAAAGCCTGCGTTGTTGACAAGAAAATCAATCTGTTCATTTTCATTCTTAATATGCTCATACAAATCCAGGCTGTCACTTTCTCGTGAAAAATCAAGCGTAATTACCCTGACATTCACATTTGAAAGTTCCTCTTTCAGCTTGTTAAGCTTATCGGTTGAGCGTGATACAAGAATAAGGTCATAACCGAGTTCTGCAAGATATCGGGCAATTTCTTTTCCTATGCCCGAACTTGCACCTGTAATCAAAGCCTTCATTAGTTTTCATCATCCTTCGGTTTTTGTGCTGTGGCACAAAGCCACGTTGTACCTTCCTTAGTGTATGTGTTTATGTTTTCAAAGCCTGCCGATTCAAGTACGGCTCTGATTTCCTGCGGAGTTACCGACTTGATATTCAGCATATTTTCAACCTTTTCCCACTTGAACGGATCATCGTCTGTTCTGAGCATTTCAAAAAGCAGCATAACCGTTCCGCCCTGTTTGAGAACACGGAAAACTTCTTTCACATCATTTTCCTTATCAGGCCAGAAGTAGTAGGTTTCAACTGCCGTGATATTGTCGAATGTATTGTCATCAAAAGGCATATCGGATACTGATGCCTGAAGAATTTTCGCTTTGTTGCAGAGTATATTTTTTGAATTGAGTTTTTCGGAGGATTTTACCGAGAGTTCGGAATAGTCGATTCCGTAAACCTTGCCGTTGGCAACAATTGAGCAAAGTCGGTCAACGGTTTTTCCGCCGCCGCAGCCTATGTCAAGTACAGTTGCGGTGCGTTCGATATTCATATGTTCAAGTCCCCATGAGGTAAGGCTTGAATGTCCTTTATTCATAGCCTTAATCATCATTTTGCCCCAAAATCCGTTTGGCTTTTTAGCATTTTCAACCAACTTGCGGTATTTCATAAAAATCACTCCAATCTGAAATTTTCATCTGTTTACTGTCTTATTATCTATTATTTTCTTTTTCTTCCTGTTGAATTAAGTTTTTGAAGCAAGAGTGCAAGGAAAAATGCACCGCCTACTATAACGATGAACCAAACAAATGACATATACAACGGTTGATTCATCACACGCAAAAACGGGTATGGACCGTCAACTGCACCGACTATATTAAGTATAATAAGCACAATCGCATATATTAATGTAGGGATTGTAGCCGTGAAAGCTGATTTTGTGTTAAGGTGAGGTTCTTTTTCAAAAAGCACAAATGACAGTATGGTCAAAATCGGGCAAAGTGTATGTAAGAATGTGGAATCTTTATTAAAAAGCATATAGAACCAACCGTTTACGCCCTCTCCTCGCATCGGGGAAAGTACGGCAAGAACTACAATAAATGTTACCGAAAGCACAGCCGCCGCCATATATTTAAACATCTGAACCGAGTGCGGAATTTCTTTTCCGCTTTTGAGATATCGCACCTGAAAGCCTGCCATAACCGCACAGGCAACAAGTGCAAACAGGTTGCTGTCCTCAGTGTAATATACAAGCGGATAGCAGCCTATTTTGAAAAACACGATAATTATTGCGGCAATCTCACAGGCAATAATCGCAAGGTTAAATACCAAAGCCGTTTTTGTTTGTTTAATTTTAAGAGTATTTTGCATTTTAAGTCCTTTTCTATGTTAGTTTGTTAGTTTCTTTCAATCAATGCCACGCTTTCCGCATAGCTCGTCTGAGTATGATGAATTTCTCGGCTGATTTTAGATTAGAGAGAACTTATCCAAAGCCTTTTTCGTGGTTCTGCCGTTTGTGGGAATATGTCCGTGGATCTGAAGTTTTCACATTATCTATTTCAATGTAAATAGTGCTTTTTCGTAGTCCTTAACATAATACTTAATATTGGTTCTACCTTTTTGGATTACGATATGTCCCTCTTTTTCAAGCATCTTCTTTTGTGCCTCAACGCCTCCCGGATACTTTGCATTTAATTCTCCATTTGCTTTTAATGTTCTCCAATAAGGGGTTTTATCCTCTGCGCGTTGATAACTCGCCCATGCAACTATTGAAACAAAAATTCCGGCTGTTATAGGCTCTGTAAAATCAGCACCGCTTTGTTTAGCAAAGAATTCCCTTATTGTACCTACTGTAAGTAATTTTCCACAAGGCACAAGTCGCATTACTTTATCATAGTCAATAGGCGGTGCAAAATACATTTTATCTCCACCATATTTTTTAATACTCTTTTCATCTGTGATTATTTGAAATTTAGGCATATCCTTGCTATCCATAAGCATAGCATTAAAATCCTTTTTATCTTCATTTGCCATAATGTATCACCTCCAAGCCAATTATATCTCAATAAACAGACTCATGCAATGAGTATTAATATATTACTTTTGGCTTTCATCAATTATTTTTTTTGCTCGTTGTAAAATAGGCAGTTCTCTGTTTGCTACAAGTGTTCCTAACCTTGTATTTGACCTATTTTCATATTCTTGAACAGCATCCTCATATGTCAATTTTAATGTAGATAAGTGAAAACTTTCTATTTCATCCTGAGTCAAATTCTTTTCTCCGAATGACTTTACTTTGCACAAGAAATAATTATTAATATTATGCCTGTGAATCAGATTGTAATAATCGCTTACAACTCCGATTTTGCAAATTATTTCTACAGATATACCAAGTTCTTCTTTCAATTCTCTTTGAATGGCGGTTTGTAAGTCCTCGCCTATCTCAACTCCGCCACCCGAGGTTTCAATCAATGTTGCTTTTCCAAAATCATCATCTCGTTCTGCTCTTACAAAATAGAACAAACCGTTTTCATCATAAACTATTGCTCGGGCAATAGTTCTGTCATGGTCAACACATTCAAATTGCCACTGCGTATCCTGCAATTCAATATTTATTTGCTTATTCAACATATGTTTTTCCTTAATAAAATAAAAATCAGCTCTGTACAAATCGGGATTTACAGAACCTTCACCATATACCTTGGTTCATATTCTATATATCCGTGTTTCGGATAAAAAACATAAGATTCAAACCACTGCTCTTTTGGTGTCCCCAAATGTACTTTTGAAACAGCAATACCGTTTTCACGCATCCATAACTCTGCCGTATTAAGTAACTTTGAGCCGATTCCCTTTCGTTTTAATGATGGTTTTATATAAAGCCTATGCAAAAATGCCTGATCTGTATCAGTAATTCTTGAACATCCAATACATCCGACTACCCTGTCATTTTCATCTATTGCAAGCCAAAACATATCATTGCAATCAAGATAGTTTGCCTTAATATCAAGAAGGTCAGGATTTATAGTAGGTTTTCTACCCAAAGCATCTTTTGCCTGTAAAACCATAAAAATCATATCATCACGATAGATTTCTTCAAATTTAATAATTTTCACACTTTTACTCCTGTACTTTAGTCAACAGAGCCACGCTCTCTACATGGGAGGTTCCGGAGAACATATCGCAGGGGGTGATTTCTTTGGGGGTGTAGCCGTTTTCTGTGAAGAATTTTAAATCTCTTGCGAGGGTTGCGGGGTCACATGATACATAGACTACACGGCTCGGCGACATTCTTGAAATTGTCTTTACAAGCTCTTCACCGCAGCCTTTTCTCGGTGGATCAAGGATTACGCAGTCGGGTTTTAAACCCTCTTTTTCAAGCTGAAATGCGGCATCTGAGGCATCGCCGCAGATGAATCGTGCATTTTCAATGCCGTTTGCTTTTGCATTTTCATTTGCATCTTTCACGGCATCTTCAACAATCTCCGCACCGATAAGCTGTTTACAGGAATCCGCCATTGTAAGACCTATTGTACCCGTTCCGCAGTATAAATCAAGCAGAATTTCGTCAGATTTAAGATTTGCATATTCTTTGGCTTTGCCGTAAAGCTTTTCAGCCTGTTTTCTGTTGATCTGCCAGAACGAAAACGGTGAAATTTTAAACTGCAATCCGCAAAGTGTGTCGGTAATATGGTCACTTCCGAAGATTGTTCTGTTTTTTCTGCCGAGAACAACATTGGTTTTTTCTCTGTTAGAATTAATAATCACACTTTTTAACTGCGGAAGTTCGGATTTGAGCATTTTCACAAGTAAATCTTCCTGTTTAAGACCGTTTGCGTTGACAACATAGCACACCATAAGCTCGCCCGAAACCTCGCCAATTCTGATATAAATGTGGCGAAGTCTGCCCTTGCCTGTTGTTTCGTCATAAATTTCCGTGTTGGTTTTTGCGATAAAATCTTTTGTGATTTCAATTACCCTTGCAAAAATTTCGGGCTGTAAAATACAGTCGGTGCAATTGATTATGCGGTGGCTGTGGAATGAATAAAAACCCGTCACAACATTTCCGTCACGGTCAAGACCGACAGGATACTGCGCCTTGTTGCGGTATCTTGTGATATTATCCGACGAAATAATCGGCTTGAAAACAACATTATCAAGACCGCCGATGCGTGTTACGGCATCCTCAACTCTTTGCTGTTTTATTTTGCATTCTTCTTCATAAGAAATATGTCGCCATGTGCAACCGCCGCACTTCATAAAGTTTTCGCAGTCGGGAGTAATTCTCGCCTTGGACGGAACGAGAATTTCTTCGATTTTGCCGAAAGCGTAGGTTTTCTTAACCTTTAATATACGCACCTTGAGTTCGTCACCGATTGCAGAACCCTGTACAAAAACGCAATGCCGTCATCTGTTCTTCCGACTCCGCTGCCCTCGGCAGTTGCCGAAGTTATTGTAAGGTTTACAATATCGTTCTTTTTTTAAAGTCATTTTATCACTCTGCCATTTTATGTGTATTTTTATTTATAATCCTATTCCCTTTTATTTTAGCATTTACTCTACAATTTGGCAACAATTAAAACACAGTATCCGTACAATACACAAAAATTGCACAAATATCAAATTAGGTATTTATTTTTTTGTCCATTCGTCTTATAATATGAGTATTGCAGTTCTGTCACGGCATTGCTCTTTGAATGCAAATCAACCTGTGTTCCAACTTAAATACAGGCAAAGCGGAATGATTTTTCTGACAGACAAATATACTTATCAGGAATGGAGTGGACTATTGTGAATTACGACAGTCTTATGGATAACATAAAAAGAATACATTTTATCGGTATAGGCGGCAGCGGAATGTGTCCGCTGGCTGAGATTCTTCACCACGAGGGTTACGAACTTCGGGTTCGGATATGAACGAGGGTGAAACTCTTGACAGAATTAAGGGTTACGGCATTCCCGTATTTATGGGACACGCCGCAGAAAATATCAAGGGTGCAGAGCTTGTTGTTTACTCAGCGGCTATCAAGGAAACTAACCCCGAAAGACAGGCAGCAAAGGAACTCGGTATTCCCTGCATTGAAAGAAGCGTAATGCTCGGTATTGTTACAAGAAGATACAGAAGAAGTATTGCGGTTTCGGGTACACACGGCAAGACAACTACAACCGCTATGCTTTCACAGGTGCTTATCGGCAGCGGTTTTGATCCGTCAGCTATTATCGGAGGAAAACTTCCGTTTATCGGCGGTAACAGCTATGTCGGTCACAGCGATATAATCGTTTGTGAGGCCTGTGAGTATGTTGACACATTCTTACAGCTCAATCCTTTTATTTCGATTATTCTTAATATTGACGCAGATCATCTTGACTACTTCAAGAATCTTGACAACATTAAGAAGTCATTCAACAAATTTGCTCATCAGACAACAGGCTTGCTTGTTATCAACGGTGACGATGAAAACACTCTTGATGCCGTAAAGGATGTTGAGATTGAGAAAATCACCTACGGTTTTGGCGAAAACTGCGATTACAGAGCTGAAAACATCAGCGCAGACAAGGGTGTTCACGAGCAGTTTGACCTCTACTATAAGGGTGAGAAGCTCACACAGATTAAGCTTATCGTTCCCGGAAAGCACAACATTTATAATGCACTTGCCGCTGCGGCTACTGCACATTATCTTGGCGCTACTCCGAAGAAATTTCCGAGAATCTTCACAAGTTCGGCGGTGTTCACAGAAGATTTGAAATTCTCGGCACACCTGACGGAATTACTGTTGCCGATGACTTTGCTCATCATCCCACAGAACTTACTGCAACACTCAATGCCGCAATGAAAATGGGCTTTAACAAGGTTTGGGCAATATTCCAGCCGCATACATTTTCAAGAACAGCTATGCTCCTTGACGATTTTGCGGAGGCTCTTAAAATTCCGGATCAGGCAATTATTTCGGCTATTCTCCCTGTTCGTGAAACAAACACATATAACATCTATTCTACTGACCTCGGTGCAAAGGTTCCGGGTTCTGTATGTCTTGACACATTTGAAGAAATTACCGACTATGTTTGCAAGAATGCAAAAGAGGGCGACCTCATTCTCACAATGGGCGGCGGTAATGTGTATATGTGTGCCAATATGATTTACAAACAGCTTAAATATATGGAAGAAAATAAATAAGATTTTTAAACAAACAAAAGAACCGTGCTTTTATGGCACGGTTCTTTTTCTTTTATTGAATATTAAGCAAAAATGAACAAAGCTCCGTGCGGTTACGGAGCTTTGTTCGTTAAGAGAGAGTTTTTTGTCTACAGCTTTGGCTGTATGAATATTTATATAAAAAGCTAAAAAGCTTGTTGGCTGTTATTGACCGAACATATAGTTCCAGATTGAGTCGCTGTCACTATTATCGGAACTTTTGCCCTGTGATTGTGACGACTTATTCTGTGTTTTTGAATTGCCTGTTGAAGAACTGCCGCTCGGTGAATATTCTGCAAGAGTGAGCTTGAGATTTGCGGTCTTACCTCTTCTTGTAACGGTAAAAGTTACTGTATCTCCCACCTTTGAATCCTTGAGGGCTGTTTGAATGTCTGATTTTGAAGAAACACTTGTACCGTTTACTGCGGTAATCATATCGCCTCTCATAAATCCTGCTTTTTCTGCATTAGAACCGCTTGTTACCGAAAGAACATAACAGCCTGTGTTGCTGAGTCCGTAGTAGAATGCGGAATCGTCGGATGTGATATCTGTAAGCTCCATACCGAGGTCAACCTTGCCCTTTACATAACCGTATGTTTTGAGATCGTCAATTATATCAAGAACATTGTTAATCGGAATAGCAAATGCAATACCTTCAACCTCTGTTGCACTGTCCTTTGCGTTTACAATACCGATAAGCTCACCGTTTGAGTTAAAGAGTCCGCCGCCTGAGTTACCGGGCTGATCTGAGCGTTGTGCTGGAGAAGCGTCATACTCTTACCCTCAACCGTTACCTGACGGGCAAGTGCGCTGATAATACCGTCTGTTACTGTACCGCCGAGCTGTCCGAGCGGATTACCGATTGCAACAACATAGTCGCCTACTGCAAGATCTGAGCTGTTGCCCATTGTTGCGGCTGAAAGACCTGTTGCATCTACTTTAAGAAGTGCGATATCGTTGTCCTCATCACTGCCGATTATCTTAGCCTTGTATGAAGTTGCACCGTCACGGAGTGTTACCGTGATATTCTCCGCACCTTCGATTACATGGTAGTTTGTGATGATGTAACCGTCCTCGGAAATGATAACACCTGAACCTGCACCCTGCTGAACATACTGCTGAGCAAATCCGCCTGTTACAACGCTTTCGGTAGCAATTTCAACTACGCTGTCGGCTGTTTTCTTAACAATTTCGGAAGTTGTTCCGCTGAGAGCGGCATTGCTTGTGGTTGATGTGCTGTTTGCGGATGCCTGTTTGATGTTTACACTTGAAGATGAGTTGTTGTTAAGTGATGATGCAAGCATACTGCCGCCGAATCCTGCACCGCCGCCGAGAATGATTGCAGCTACAAGCATTGCGGCTACAAAACCCTTTGATGCTGGTTTCTTCGGCTTTTTAGGCTTTTTAACTTTTACTTTCTTAGCCTTTGGTGCGGAATACTGTTGATTTGCATACGGTGAACCCGACTGTGAGCCGTATGGATTCTGTGACGGATTGCCGTATGAATAGTTGTTAGTCTGCTGTGAAGAATATGGGTTTGAAGAATACTGTGAACCGTATGAATCCGATGAGTAGTTCTGTGAAGATGTACCCGATGCTGCGTTTGAAGAATAAGCACTTTCATAACGGTTAGGGTTGTGTGACGCATTCTCGTTGTTACCGTTTATATACGAATGGCGGTACTCACCCGAATTTGCACTTGATGTTGAATTTGTGTTCCATTCATAAGAGCTTTCTGTGTTTTCTGCAGTTGATGCAGACTGTGAATCTGATGATGAATGAATATCCTGATAGTTGTTGTCAGCAGTATTATTATCTGACGAATAACCGTCATAACCGTTTTTATTGTTTTCAAAGTTATCGTTCATAACTGTACCTCCGATTAAAAGTTATATTTTCAAAAGACTTCATCGAATGTCGGTGTTGTTTTTTGATGTTGTAGATATAATAAAGCCCCAAAGTGAAAAGTATATGAAATACGGCTGAATTAATGTTGAAAGCAAGAAAATAGTATGTGAAAATTCGGTGTGCGTTGTGAGGAGTACGACACAATCATCTGTATTCATGAAAAAGGGCAGAACAAAACGCTCTGCCCTATATAATGTTTAAGATAATAACAATTTTAAATATCAGTTATCCTAAATTTGATAATAACGAAATAATTCATCAAGAATACTTTTCATATTTTTAAATTGAGTATTTGTGATTTTTATGATTACGCAAAGGAATAAAGTCAGAATAGCTACAATTATAGTTGGAAATCCCAAAATTCCTGCAACCGAAATAAAATGAATACCGATCAAGAAGAAATACAAAAAGATTGCTAAACCAACAGCCATTATTGGATTTGGAAACATTCTGATTGTTAAATCAGAATACCCACAATCTTCCTCTATCTTACCTGAAAAAATCGGACTCAAGCTATAAATTCCACCAAAATTTACAGACTGTACAAACTTCATTTTAAAGCCCTTATCAGTAAAGTTTACATCATAGGAAAATTCATTTCCTTTGATACTAGGACCACACTTAGAACGACTTCTGATTATATCATTTATCTGTGATTCTGATAAAGAAAGTTTATAATGAAGTTTATCAAAAAACTTAATAATCATAAAAATAACTCCATATGAAAATGTACTCAGTTTGCCGAAACGGTGTTGACCTGTTCTTTTGTTTCGGGCTTCTTTTCAACCTTTTCGTTAAGCTTTTTCTTTACCGAACTTCGTCAAACTTCTTTTTGAAGGATACTCTGCCGTTGAACTTCTTTCTGCAATATTTGCATGAAATTCGGCGGTAAAGCTTTTGTTGTGAAGTCGCCACTTTGAAAGCTGAACAAGCGGTTTTCCGCAATCTTCACAATCGAAAAACATAACGCTTTTGTCAACATCGGGACTGTTGATATCTGTAACAAAATGATTTTTGAACAGCAGTCTGTCATAGAATTCGTCACAAACTGCATCCTTAATGTACGGCTTTAACGGATACTTACCGTAAAAAGCCTTCATACATTCCAATGTTAGGTACACATCGGCAAGCGCTGTGCTGATCATCTTCCGAAAATCAACACCTGCCATTTCGGCACAGGCACCGAGTCCCAGCTGACAGGATGAATCGTGCAAATCAAGACAATCTTCACAATAGCTTTGCAGATTGCAATAGCGTGAGAGAAACGGAAGTCTGGTTCTGCCCGTGTAGTAGCTGTAGTTTTCAATAAGAGCATGAAGGTCGGAGTCGCTCCATGTCATAAGCACACCGTCACCCAGAAAATCCGAGAACAGGCTGATTGCTCTGATAAAGCTTACGCCCTCGTCCTTCAACTCTTCATTTGTTATTTTAGTAAGCTGTTTTACCTTACTGCATAGCTTTTTGCCGATTTTCGGAGCAACAAGCATTGTAAAGGTGTCGCATACATTCAGTTCATCATCAAGCTTAACCGCACCGATTTCAATTATTTCATTGACAAATTTGTGCAGAACCTTGCTGTATGAACCGTTCCATTCAAGGTCAAGAATTACATAACTCATTATTTTAATTATTTCTTACGGAATGCCTGTTTCATACGCTGTTCTTTTGAAAGAATACGCTTACGCATACGGATATTTTCGGGAGTAACCTCAACAAGCTCATCATCAGCAATGAATTCAAGGCACTGTTCAAGCGACATAATTGTCGGAGGTGTAAGCTTGAGGGCGTCATCAGAACCCGATGCACGGGTGTTTGTGATGTGCTTTTTCTTGCAGACATTAACTGTGATATCCTCAGACTTAGGACTTGCGCCTACAATCATACCCTCGTAAACAGGAACACCGGGTCCGATAAAGAGTCTGCCTCTTTCCTGAGCGGCATAAAGACCGTAGGTTACAGTTTCGCCTGTTTCAAAAGCGATAAGTGAACCCTGATGGCGGGTTACGATTTCGCCCTTGTATGGCTCATAACCGTCAAATACATGGTTCATAATACCGTTACCGTTTGTATCTGTAAGGAATTCGGGGCGATAACCCATAAGACCTCTTGACGGGATTCTGAATTCGATGTGAGTAACACCGCCTTCACGAGTACCCATATTGATAAGCTCACCTTTTCTTGAACCGAGCTTTTCCATTACAGGACCGACATATGTGTCGGGAACTTCGATGATAAGAAACTCCATAGGCTCATGAAGCTTGCCGTCAATCATCTTTGTAATAACCTGCGGACGGGAAACCTGAAATTCATAATTCTGACGGCGCATTGTTCGATAAGAATTGAAAGGTGGAGTTCACCTCTGCCCGATACCTTGAATGTATCGGCGCTGTCTGTTTCTTCAACACGAAGTGCAACATTTGTTTCAATTTCCTTGAAAAGTCTGTCACGAAGGTTACGGGAGGTTACATACTTACCCTCTCTGCCTGCAAACGGTGAGTTGTTTACGATAAAATTCATTGAAACCGTAGGCTCGTCAATCTTTACGAACGGAAGCGGCTCAACGCAATCGTTTGAACAGATTGTTTCACCGATGTTGATATCCTGAACACCGCTTACGCAAACGATGTCACCAAGTGTTGCAGTGTCACATTCAACTCTTTTAAGTCCTTCAAACTGATAGAGCTTTGCAATTCTTACATTCTGAGTTGTACCGTCTGTGTGACAGAGAACGGCAGCCTGTCCGTTCTTTGCAGTACCTCTTTCAACACGGCCTACACCGATTCTGCGACAAACTTATCGGAGTCAATGTTTGAAATAAGGAGCTGGAGTCCTCCGTTCATATCACCCTGAGGAGCAGGGATTTCTTTTACAATTGCGTCAAAGAGAGGTTTCATATCCGTACCGGGTTCATGATAATCCTCTGATGCATAGCCGTCACGGGCAGACGCATAAATTACAGGGAACTCAAGCTGATCTTCGTCGGCACCGAGTTCTATAAAGAGGTCGAGAACCTCGTCAACAACCTCTTTGGGTCTTGCACCGGGACGGTCGATTTTGTTAAGAACAACAAGCGGCTTTTTGCCGAGGCCGAGTGCCTTTTTAAGAACAAATCTTGTCTGCGGCATACAACCCTCAAATGCGTCAACAAGCAATACAACACCGTCAACCATCTGGAGAATACGCTCAACCTCACCGCCGAAATCGGCATGACCGGGGGTGTCAACAATGTTAATTTTGATGCCGTTGTACATTACGGCTGTCGGCTTTGAAAGGATTGTGATACCTCTTTCACGCTCAAGGTCATTAGAGTCCATTACTCTTTCTTCTACATTTTCATTTGCTCTGAAAACACCGCTCTGCTTCAAAAGCTGGTCAACCAAAGTAGTTTTGCCGTGGTCAACATGGGCGATAATTGCAATATTTCTTAAATTCTCTCTTACATCCATAAAAATACCTCGTTTTGCTAAAATCACTTAAATCTTATTGCATACATCAAGCATTATAACACTATAAAAGCTAAAATTCAATTTATATTTTTCATCACCTTTTATGCTAATATCCGACACTTTTTGAACATTTTTCCGATAGAAAACCGCAAAAAATATTTTTTAGTGAAAAAATAACGATTTTTGCTCATTTCGTGTGATTTTTTCTTTACAATATCTCAAGATTGTTATATAATTAACATAGTGTTTTGCATTTTTTCGCAGGACCTGAATTATGATAGGCATTAATTTTTAGGAGGTAATATTATGGGCTACACGCTTGCGCAGAAAATCATCAAGAATCATCTTGTCTGCGGAGAAATGACCGTTGGCAGTGATATCGGTCTTAAAATCGACCAGACTCTTACTCAGGATGCAACAGGCACTATGGCTTATATCGAATATGAGGCTATGGGCATTCCGAGAGTAAAAACAGAAAAAAGCGTTGCTTACATTGACCACAACACACTTCAGACAGGTTTTGAGAACGCCGATGACCACAGATTCATTCAGTCTGTTTGTAAAAAACACGGTATCTATTTTTCAAGACCCGGCAACGGCATTTGTCACCAGGTTCACCTTGAAAGATTCGGTAAACCGGGAAAGACTTTAATCGGTTCTGACAGCCACACTCCGACGGGTGGCGGTATCGGTATGCTCGCAATCGGTGCAGGCGGTCTTGATGTTGCTGTTGCCATGGGCGGCGGCGCATACTATATTACTATGCCGAAAATGGTAAGAGTTAATCTTACGGGCAAACTCAGTCCTTGGGTTTCTGCAAAAGATATTATTCTCGCAGTTCTTCGTGTTATGAGCGTTAAGGGCGGCGTCGGAAAGATTGTTGAGTACGGTGGAGAAGGTGTTGCCACACTTACGGTTCCCGAAAGAGCAACAATCACAAATATGGGTGCAGAGCTTGGTGCTACAACTTCTGTATTCCCGTCTGATGAAACAACAAGAAAGTTCCTCAAGGCTCAGGGTCGTGAGGAAGACTATACAGAGCTTAAGGCTGATGATGACGCTGTTTATGACGAAGTTATCGAAATCAACCTTTCAGAGCTTGAACCGCTTGCAGCCTGTCCGCATTCACCCGACAATGTTAAGCCAATCAAAGAGCTTGAGGGCAAGAAGATTGATCAGGTTTGTATCGGTTCATGTACAAACTCAAGTTACCTTGACCTTATGAGAGTTGCTCACATTCTCAAGGGCAAAAAGGTTGCAGATAATGTATCGCTTGCAATTGCTCCGGGTTCAAAGCAGGTATTTAATATGCTCGCTCTCAACGGCGCACTCGGCGACATGATTGCGGCAGGTGCAAGAATCCTTGAAAGTGCCTGCGGTCCGTGTATCGGTATGGGACAGTCACCTAACAGCGGCGGTATCTCACTCAGAACATTCAACCGTAACTTTGAAGGCAGAAGCGGAACGGCAGACGGTCAGATTTATCTTGTATCTCCGGAAACTGCGGCTGTTTCTGCAATCAACGGCGTATTCACAGACCCGAGATGTCTTGGTGCGGCTGCTGAGATTGAAATGCCCGAAAAATTCCTCATCAATGACAATATGGTTATTGATCCCGCTCCTGTTGAAGAAATGGACAGCGTAGAAATCCTCCGTGGTCCTAACATCAAGAGCTATCCCGAAACTCATCCGCTCACAGATTTATCGAGGCGTCATGTTCACTCAAGGTCGGCGACAACATTACAACCGACCATATTATGCCTGCAGGCGCAAAGATTCTTCCGCTCCGTTCAAATATTCCGAAAATTTCAGAGCATTGCTTTACAGTATGCGACAAGGAATTCCCAACCCGTGCAAAGACACTCGGCAAGAGCATTATTGTCGGCGGTGAAAACTACGGTCAGGGTTCATCGTGAGCATGCAGCTCTCGCTCCCCTTTTCCTCGGTGTTAAGGCTGTACTCGTAAAGAGCTTTGCAAGGATTCACAAGAGCAACCTTATCAATGCAGGAATTCTTCCGCTTACATTTGTAAACGCAGAAGATTATGATAAAATCAAGCTTGGCGATATGCTTGAACTCCCGAATGTTAAGGACGAAATTGCAAACGGCAAGCAGGTTACTGTTGTAAACAAGACAACAGGCGACACAATTGTTGCTGACTGTGAGCTTTCAGACAGAACAAGAAACATTATCATTGCAGGCGGTCTGCTTGACTACACAAAGGAGAACAGCTGATATGGAAAAAATTAAAATGGTCACCCCTCTCGTAGAGATGGACGGCGACGAGATGACAAGAGTCATCTGGAAACAGATTAAAGATATTCTTATCACACCTTATGTTGACCTCAAAACAGAATATTATGACCTCGGTCTTGAGCACAGAAACGAAACAGACGATCAGGTTACAGTTGACAGCGCCAACGCAACAAAGAAATACGGTGTTGCCGTTAAGTGTGCCACAATCACACCTAATGCCGCAAGAATGACAGAGTACAACCTCAAGAGTATGTGGAAATCACCTAACGGTACGATTCGTGCTATCCTTGACGGTACGGTATTCAGAAGTCCGATTCTTGTTAAGGGTATTGTTCCCTACATTCCTACATGGAAAAAGCCAATCTGCATTGCCCGTCACGCATACGGTGATGTTTATAAGAACACAGAGATGAAGGTTGAGGCAGGAAGCAAGGCAGAGCTTTGCGTTACAAAGCCTGACGGTACCGAGGAAAGAAGCACAATCTTTGACTTCAAAACTGACGGTATTATTCAGGGTATGCACAACATTGACAAGAGTATCTCATCATTTGCCCGTTCATGCTTTAACTATGCACTTGATCAGAAGCTTGATGTTTGGTTTGCTACAAAGGATACAATCAGCAAGATTTATGACCACAGATTCAAGGACATCTTTAGTGAAATCTTTAAGAATGAGTACAAAGAGAAGTTTGAGAACGCAGGTATTACATATTTCTACACACTTATTGATGACGCTGTTGCAAGAGTTATCAGAAGTGAAGGCGGCTATATGTGGGCTTGTAAGAACTATGACGGTGATGTTATGAGTGATATGATTGCAACTGCATTCGGTTCGCTCGCAATGATGACAAGCGTGCTTGTTTCTCCCGACGGCATCTATGAATACGAGGCTGCTCACGGCACAGTTCAGCGCCACTACTACAAGTATCTCAAGGGCGAAGAAACTTCCACAAACTCTGTTGCAACATTGTTTGCATGGACAGGCGCTCTCCGCAAAAGAGGCGAGCTTGACGGTCTTGACGATCTTATGAAGTTTGCAGACAAGCTTGAGGCAGCAACAATCAAGACAATTGAGGACGGCGTTATGACAGGCGATCTCTACGCTATCTCGACACTTGAGAACAAAAAGAAAGTAAACACAGAAGAATTTCTCAAGGCTATTGACGAGCGCCTTGCAGCATCTCTCTGATTTTAAAGTTAAAGGAGCATAGTGAGTAATGTCTAAGAATGACAGTATTTCAATGTCGGTTATCAGGCGTTTGCAAGATATTACCGCTTTTTATCAGAACTGAATGACCAGAACATTGACAAAATTTCTTCAACTAAGCTTGCACAAATTATGAATGTGACCGCCTCACAGGTAAGACAGGATCTTAACTGCTTCGGCGGATTCGGTCAGCAGGGTTACGGTTACAGCGTAAGTCAGCTGAAAGAGGAAATCAAGAACATTCTGGGACTTAACAACGATTACAAGGCCATTCTTATCGGTGCGGGTAATCTTGGTAAGGCCGTTGCAATGCATATGAATTTTGAAAAACTCGGTTTTGAGCTTATCGCTTGTTTTGACAGCAACGAACAAAAAGTCGGTTCAAAGCTCAACGGAATTACAGTTAAAAACGAAAGTGAACTCGACGATTTTTGTAATAAAAATCATATTGACACAGCGTTTTTGTGCATTCCCCGTGTTTGTGTTGAAAATGTTCTCGATAAGCTATATTCACACGGAATCAAGAATTACTGGAATTTCAGCCACTATGATATAAATGCTCGTTATAATGATACTATGGTAGAGAATGTTCATCTCAGTGACAGCCTTATGACTCTCTGCTACAGAATGAACAACAACTGATAAACCAATGACTCCCCGACAGTTTTATAAGCTGTCGGGGAGTTTTCCGTTACAGAGCAATAATAAACTTTTTTAGCGATTAAAAGGGCTGACCGTTTAAGGTCAGCCCTCTTTTGCAATTTGTGTTTGTGATTTCAGATTAACCGAGTGTAACCTGCTCAGCGATTGGAGCGTTGGGATTAGTGTCAGGGTTATCTGTGTAGAATGTAAGGTATGTACTGCCCATAACAGCAGAGTCATCAATTACAATCCACATTTCGTTATCTACAAAGCCCTTGTAGTCAATTGTTTGGTTAGTAGCGTTATCGGATACAATTACATTGTATGTACCTGCTCCCTTATATGTGAAGCCGTAATCAAACCAACCGTTTTCACCTTTAGTCATAGGATCACCCGGCCACTCTGACATAAAGTTGCCTGAGTCTTTGCCCTTGAGGTCTGAACCCCATATCCAGAGATATGGCGTCCATGTAAGTGAACCGTTGTGCTTTACGTGAAGTGTGATGTCAAGGCTTGAAGCGATGTAGTAGTAGTTTACCTCAGCCTCACCGTAAGGAATTAAGCCAGACTGATTTTCCGGCATTCTGTCCGGATCAACAGCGTAGCCAACAACCTTGAATGCAGTTGACTTATATGTGCTGCCTGCTCTGCCTGCAAATACGATTGAATCAGTGAGCTTCTGCTGTTTTCCGTCAGCGTCTGTGTAGTAGTAGTTTACTGTTACTTTACCGGAAGATACAGGAATTCCAGCAACATACTTCATTATCATTGTTGAATCTTCAATGTTGAAAGTACCGTCATAGTTTAGGTCAAGAACTGATTCATCAACTGTAGGAGTTTCAAGCTTTGCAATATACTTTTGAAGAAGTGTAGCGTCAATTACATTAATTTCACCGTCACCGTTGAAGTCAGCGTTCTTGAGTGATTCAGGAATGTAGTCTGTGTAGTAGTATGTAACCTCCTGCATATCGGAAGTATATTTGCCTTCTGCATTTCCGCCAATACGACTTACGATGTATGTATCGGGAATAACTGCACTCGGAACTGTTACATAACCTGAGCCTACAGGACCCTGAAGGATTACAGAATCTTCAAGCTTTTCGCCTGTTGCTTCGTAAACATAGTTAACCTTAACCTTACCGTTTGAAGATTTGATGCCTGCCGACTCATAGCCTGCCTTGTCAACAGCTACGATAGCCGAACGAGCAGGAACTGTGAATGTTGAGCCTGTCACCTCGCCGAGTGAGTCAAGACCTGCTGTTTCACCGTTAGCGATAACAACCCAATCTGTTACGGATGTATCCGAAAGGGTTACATCTGCAGCTGTGGTTGCATTGTTATAAATAACAGCCATCTTGTTCCATTCACCCTCAACATCGTTCTGAATTGTGAATGAAATCTGATTTGTTGAAGCAGAAACCTTTTTGGTGAATGTGTATTTGTCAGCATATGAATTATCCATAGCTGTGAGAGGCGAGAATGCTGACTTAATCTGCATCATACCCTTGTAGTAAGAAACTACATCGGCATAGTCAACAACATTCTGCCATTTAATCATATTAAGGTCGGCTGCCGACTTGTAGCTGTTTGTGTCACCGTCTTTTGAACGAGCCATTTCTTCACCGGCAAGTGTGAATGAAATACCCTGTGATGTGTAGATAATTGCACTTGCAAGCCTGTTCATCTTAACAGCCTCGGAATTTCTCTCTCCGTAGTCTGCCAGACCTGTTGACGCAATAATCTGATCGTAAAGTGTTGCGTTATCGTGACACGCATCATAGGTTACGCACTGTGAAGGAGCCTGAGCCTTCCACTTGTATGTACCTGAGCTGTTGGCACGAACACCGTAGCTTACACCCTTTGCGGATGACTTTGAGCCCTGTATAAAACCAACATCGTTGATTTCCATTGCACTTCCCTTTATACCGTCACGGATGCCGTCATTGAAAATAGCGATTCTGTCGCTGAGTCTTGACGCATTAGCCTGTGTTGCAGGATAGAATTTTGTGCCTGAGCAAGTGTTAGTCGGGTGGTAGGAGTCACCGCCTGCCCAGCCTTCACCCCACATTGTGATTCGTGGGTCAATTTGGTCAAGCGCTTCTCTTGCCATATTCATTGTTTCAACATCCATAAGACCCATAAGGTCGAAACGGAAGCCGTCAACATGATATTCGTTTACCCAATACTTGAGTGAATCAATAACATACTGTCTGTACATTGCACGCTCTGTTGCACCTTCGTTGCCGCAACCAGAACCGTCTGAGAATGCGCCTGTTGTTTTCATTCTGTAGTAGTAGTTAGGAACTGTGTACTGGAAGCATGAATCAGTTGAATAAGTATGGTTGTAAACAACATCCATTACAACAGAAATGCCGGCGTCATGGAGAGCCTTGATCATTTCCTTGCATTCTTTGATTCTTACTTTACCGTCATACGGATTTGAAGAATACGAGCCCTCCGGAACATTGTAGTTTACCGGATCATAACCCCAGTTAAACTGAGAATCATCGCCTGCCTCATTTACTGACTGGAAGTCATAGAACGGGTTAAGCTGTACTGTTGTTACACCAAGTTCCTTGAGGTAATCAATACAGGTTGAAACCTTGCCCTCGCCGTTAAGAGTTGTACCTGATTCTGTGAAAGCAAGGTACTTGCCTCTGTTAGCGTCGCTTACGCCCGAAGCCTTATCATAAGAAAAGTCCTTGATATGGAGTTCCCATACTGATGACTTTGTTGATTTGTCAAGAAGAACATGGTTATCGTTTGACCAGCCCTCAGGATCTGTCTCGTCAAGGTCAACAATCATTGAGCGCTTGCCGTTTACGCCTGTTGCCGTTGAGTATACATCCTGTGTTTCATAAGTCTTTGTTGCATCTGAACCGATGTGTGTTGTGTCTGTTGTTGTGACTGAGTATGTGTAATAATAATCCTTCCATTCGCCGACGAGTGTAATCGTCCAAACACCGTTCCACTCACCGTCAACGAGCATTTTTTCAAGTGTGTAGCTGGCAACTTTAGATGCACCCTGCTCGTCATCCGAACCTTTTGTAAAGATATTGAGCTTAACACCGGTTGCTGTCGGTGACCAAACCTTGAATGTTGTAGCATCTTTTGTGTAAGTAACACCAAGATCATTGCCGGAGTAAGCATACTGAGCGTCAATATCTTCAGCAGCTTTTGTGTAAGAATTGTCCCTTGCGTAGTCGCTTGAAACTGCCGAACTGTCATCGGCTGTTGCGGCAAAGCTTGATACAACCGCTGTTGAGGCAAGCATGCACGCTGCAAGAACTGCAGAAACAATTTTCTTCGTAGTTCTCATAGATAATATTCCTCCTTATTAATTCTTATAATCTATTCCGTTAGCATACGGAAATAACTACCTTTAATTAATCTTCTTCAATGTCAAGCTCTGCCATAATGCGTTTTTTACGCTTGTTTGAAGAATAAATAACCGACGCCGCACACAGAGCAATTATAAGACCGGTGCCGACATACACAAACGGAAGCATCTGCTTGAGCGGATCGGGATTTGACGAGTAACTGAACACTACATTGATTTCGCCCGATTTAAATGTTCCGTTTGCCTTTTCGGGAACGCTTACAAGATCTTTTTCCTCATATGTATTTTGAGAGAGTGAATAAGCCTGTCCTTCAACACCTGTGATTGTCTTTGTATCAAGAATTTTACCCGAATCATCCATATAAATGGCATTGACTCTGCAAACAGTCTTATCCTCATCATCAGTTACACGGGTATATTTGTATGTAACGGTCTTGCTTGCGGAATCAAGCTTGCCTGCACCGTTTGTCGGGAGGTCGTCAAGAACAAGCTTGTAATTTTTAATTGACGGAAGGTCGGGAGTATAATACTGCTCGCCCTTTCTGTTTTTTACAAGAAAAGAATCTTCAATTTCCGTATTATTTGTTTCATCAACAAACTTTACGGTAACTGTTGACATCTCGCCGTCATATTCTTCAACATAAACCTTTGCATGACCTACCTGATCCGTGAACACACCTTTGATTTCACCGTCGGTTTTCTTAACATCATAATTAAGAGTTGACGCAAGATTTGTCACATCATAGCTTGTGCCGAGTTCGCCTGTGAGCGTCTGTGACTTGATGAGTTTTTCGGTTTTGTTGTCATAATAATCAATGACAACAGCGCCTCATCATCCATAATTCCCGCAGAATCATAGCTCTTTGTGTCAACCATAATAACGGCTGAATGAGCCTCAACCTTTACGCTGTTTGTAACATTCTTTATGTTGCGAAGTCCTGCTGTCTTGTTATCTGCAAGAACAACCCAGTCGCCTTTTGCGGTAACATTCTGTGCAGAATCGGAGCCGTTGAAGATTACGCACATCTGACTCCATTTTCCGCTCTCGGTGTTATTTATTGTGTAGCCCATAACACCCTTTGGAACATCGGAAAGATATGTAAGGCTGTTGGCTGTTGCAGCAGTAGAATCCGAGAATGCCGCAAAAGCGTCACGGATTTTATAAAGACCTCTGTAATATTCAATTACATCTGAATAGAGATCGACATTTTCCCAGTCAAGCATATTTTCTTTTCTGCTTGACGCATAGCTGTTTTCATCACCGTCTTTACTGCGACAAAACTCCTCACCGCCGAGTGAGAACGGAATACCCTGTGAAGTAATAACAATTGCCGCAGAAAGCTTGTTCATTGCAACAAGATCTTCATATCTTTTGCGATATTTACCGTCGGCACCGTAAACCGAGCCGACAAGCTTATCGTAAAGACAAAGGTTATCGTGACATGACGCATATGTTACACATTGTGACGGAACATTTGCCCAGCCTGTTGTTGTGTCACTCTGACCTGCTATGCCCGTTTTCAGGTTGGCTCTGCGTGAACCTTCCTGAACAAAAGCACCGTCCGTACCGCCTGTACTGCCCTTGATTGCATCACGGATTGTATCATCAAACGCACCGATGCGGTCGCTCAACTGCTTGAGATTTTTCTGACTTGCCAATACTGTGCCTTCGTCACAATTGGTTGCCATATCCCACGCCTCACCGTACATAAGAATCTGACTGCCGCTGCCGTCTGCATAAAGATTGTCAAGTGCGGTACGAATTGAATTCATAGTTGTTACATCATGAAGTCCCATAAGGTCAAAGCGAAAACCGTCAATGTGATATTCGCTTGCCCAATATGTAACGGAATCAATCATATACTTTCTGAACATAAGATGTTCGCTTGCTGTATCGTTTGAACAGCCCGAACCGTTTGAGAAAGTTCCGTCATTGTTCATTCTGTAGTAATAATTCGGAACTGTTCTCTGAAGCCAAGAATCAGAGGTGTAGGTGTGGTTATAGACAACATCCATAATTACACCGATTCCGGCATTATGAAGTGCCTGAATCATCTGCTTACATTCCTTGATTCTCACTTCACCCTTTTTAGGATTTGTTGAATAAGAACCCTCGGGGCAGTTGTAGTTGACGGGATCGTAACCCCAGTTGTACTGGTCCATAATGTTCTTGCTCTCGTCAACAGAACCGAAATCATAGAACGGCATAATCTGAACATACTTAACGCCGAGCTTTTTCAGATAGTCAACGCAGGTTGATGACGCACCCTGAACACCGTTGACTGTTGTACCTTCTTCGGTAAAAGCAAGTACTTGCCACGGTTAGCCTCACTCACGCCGCTTGATTCGGATGATGAAAAGTCTGCTACAGAGATTTCCCAGACCGACGCATCTGTCTGATTCTGTACAAGCACATGCTTATCATTTTCCCAACCATCGGGATTGGTTGTGCTTAAATCGACAACCATTGAGCGTTGACCGTTCACACCGCACGCCTTTGCATAGACATCGGCTGTTTCCTTGGTAGTTTTTCCGTGTGTTACCGAGTAGGTATAATATTTGTTAAGCAGGTCACCGTTAATTGTAACAGACCACACGCCCGTTGTTTTGTCAAGCGACATGGCTCTTGACATTATAGAACCTGCGTCTCCCTCATTATCACTGCCGTGTTCAAAAATATTCACACGAACAGATGCCGCATTAGGCGACCATACCTTGAAGGTAGTTGCCTTTTTTGAGTAAGAAGCCCCCAAATCATTACCTGAATATGCCGACTTATCCAGATTTGCAGCATATGCCTGATAATCTGTTACAGTTTTCTTTTCCGCTGCCGAAACATCAGCCGCACACATTCCTGTAATCATCATAGCTGTCATTACTCCTGCCAATAATCTTTTTAGAAACAATCAAAAATGCCTCCTGACTTATTCGGATATGAGCAAAACAAAGGTTACAATCAGCACTGTTTTACAATAGTCCATACGAATTCCAATGTTAGCATTTCATTAACTCATTTTATCATATAAGGCAATATATTTTAATTCCGATTAAGAATATAGCAATTGATAAAGGCTTTATTGTTGTAGAATTTTCTTTGACAAATATGTGTAATATGCTGAATTTCTAAAAGTTTATTTTTAAATTTATATTAAGCAAAGAAAAATCTGTCAAAAAAATACAATTTGGCAATTAAATTTACATAATAATAAAATTTTGTTCTTAAAAGACAAACACCCCAACCTCAGTCGGGGTGAAATCTGTTATATTCCGTAGGTTGAAGTGTTGACAATTGCGCTCTCAATCCGAAGAAGTCTGTTATATTTTGCAACTCTGTCGGTTCTGCACGGAGCACCTGTTTTTATCTGTCCCGAATTAACCGCAACGGCAATATCCGCAATGGTTGTGTCCTCCGTTTCGCCGCTTCTGTGTGAAATAATCGTGCGATAACCCGCCTTGTGAGCCGTGTCAATTGCATCAAGCGTTTCCGTCAGCGTTCCTATCTGATTAATTTTAATCAAAATTGCGTTGCCTGCTCCAAGCTCTATGCCTTTTTTAAGTCTTTTTGTATTTGTAACAAACAAATCATCGCCGACAAGCTGAACTTTGTTGCCGATTTTTGAAGTAATATTCTGCCAACCGTCCCAGTCGTGTTCGGAAAGCGGATCTTCAAGCGAGATAATCGGATAATCAGAACAGAGCTTGTCAAAATAATTAATAAGTTCGTCGCTTGAAAGCGAATCGCCTCTCTTTGGAAGAATATATTTTCCGTCGGAATACCATTCGGAAGATGCGGCATCAAGCGCAATTTTAATTTCATCGGTAGTATAACCTGTTTTTTCAATCGCTTTAATTATATACTCAATTGCATCCTCATCACTTTTCAGGCTCGGTGCATAACCGCCCTCATCGCCTACACCTGTTGACATATTATTCTCTTTTAGAATTTTGCCGAGTGTATGGTAGATTTCACAGCACTGCATCATTCCCTCGGAAAAACACCTTGCACCGACAGGCATAATCATAAATTCCTGAATGTCAATATTGTTTGACGCATGAGCGCCGCCGTTGAGAATATTCATCATTGGAACAGGCATTCTGACCGCATATGTTCCGCCGATATAACGGAATAACGGCAGTCTGAGATTCTTTGCCGCTGCCTTTGCACAGGCAAGCGATACGGCAAGAATAGCATTTGCACCGAGCAAATCCTTATTTTCTGTGCCGTCAAGTTCAATCATTTTGCTGTCGATTGCACATTGGTCAAAAGGTGAGTCGCAACAAAGATTAGGCGAAATTATGCTGTTGATATTTTCAACGGCTCTCTGCACGCCTTTGCCGAGATAGCGTTTTTCACCGTCACGAAGTTCAACCGCCTCAAATTCTCCCGTTGACGCACCCGAAGGGACAGACGCTTTTGCAAAGGTTCCGTCAGAAAGTCCGACCTCCGCCTCAACCGTAGGATTTCCTCTTGAATCAATTATTTCTCTGCCGATTATCGTATCTATTTTTATTTCCATTTATATGCCCTCTCGTATTGAAATTTTATAACATAAACCGTTTTCAGATATTTTTAATCTGAGAAACGCTGTGTTTTGTCTGCATTGTTATTTTTCCGTACACGGTTTATTTTATGCAGGAGTAACGCATTTTTGTCACAGGCATATATTGTTACTATGAAAAGCAAGGAGGACAGATATGGAAATGGTTCAGTACACCGTTCGTCCCGGCAATACGCTTTTTGGCATTGCGCAGTTCTTTCAGACAACGGTAAATGACATATTAAAATACAACAACATTCAAACTCCTGACGCTATTTTTGTAGGTCAGTTCTTACGGTTCCCGCCGGTAGTGCGGAAACGCAGTATCATGTTGCCCGTCCGGGCGATTCGCTGTGGATAATTGCACAAATGCACGGAACAACCGTTGACAATCTCACACGGCTTAACGGACTTTCAAATCCGAATGTAATTTATCCGGGGCAGATTATAAAGGTAAAATAACAAAGGAGGACAGCTTTCTGTTTAGAAAAGCTGTCCTCTTAAAATTTCATTTGATTATTTCCTGTGTTTTCTAAGGTAATCGTCAATCTGATTTCTGTCAAAAATTCCGAGGTCATCGCAACCTGCAAGATACTCGTTATGATGGCGAACCTCGTGATGAAGTATTTCAACGAGCTTTTTTCGGTATTCCTCATTATCAAGTGAGCCGTAAACCCTGTTGATTGAACCGTAGTAAAACACAATTGCATTGCCGAGAAAATTGCGTATGTACTCACCCAAAATGAACAAATCATTGTTAAGTGCTTTTGGATGAACCTTCAACTGCGGAAGAAGTGAAATCCCTCCGTTTAAATCTCTGTATAATTCATAAGGCATGGAATCTGCAATTTCGTCAAGCATTGCGCCGCATTCATCAAAAGTAATCATAAAGTCTGATTAATAGTCAAGATAGTCCTTGAGCTTTCTGCTTCTTGAAGGATGACGGAGCTTACGGAGAGCCTTTGCCTCAATCTGACGGATACGCTCACGGGTTACATTAAACTCCTTGCCGACTTCTTCAAGAGTTCTGCTTCTGCCGTCCTCAAGACCGAAACGGAGTTTGAGAACCTTGGCTTCACGGGGAGTGAGGGTTGAAAGAACATCCGAAAGCTGTTCACGGAGCATTGTGTGTGATGCGGCATCGGCAGGTGCGGGAGCATCGTTATCGGGGATAAAGTCACCGAGATGGCTGTCTTCCTCCTCGCCTATAGGAGTTTCAAGTGAAACAGGCTCCTGAGCAACACGCATAATTTCACGAACCTTATCAACAGGCATATCAATTTCTGCGGCAATTTCATCGGCAGACGGTTCATGACCGTTCTGGTGAAGGAGCTGGCTCTGAACCTTTTTTACCTTGTTGATAGTTTCAACCATATGAACAGGAATACGGATTGTACGAGCCTGATCGGCAATTGCACGGGTAATGGCCTGTCTGATCCACCATGTTGCATATGTTGAAAATTTAAAGCCCTTTGTATAGTCAAACTTTTCTACAGCCTTGATAAGACCGAGATTGCCTTCCTGAATAAGGTCAAGAAACTGCATTCCTCTGCCGAGATAACGCTTTGCAATTGAAACAACAAGACGAAGGTTTGCCTCGGAAAGACGCTGTTTTGCGGCAACATCACCGTCAGCAATTCTGATTGCGAGGTTGATTTCTTCATCGGAGGAAAGTAGCGGAACCCGTCCGATTTCTTTAAGATATACCTTTACGGGATCGTCAACCGAAACGCTGCCTGTTTCTGCAATCTGAGCGTGTGAGTCGCCGTCTTTGCCTTCATCAAAGCCAAGGTCGATATCGTCAATTTTAATATCGCCCGAATCCTCTACGATTTCAATGCCAAGCTGTGCAAGTGAATCATAAAGCTTTTCAAGCTGTTCGGGATCAAAGTCAATTTCACCGATTGCATCAAGAATGTCCTGGTTTGTAAGCTGACCTTTCTGCTTACCGAGTTCCACAAGTTCTCTTACGACTGTTTTCTTATCGGGTGTAGCTGCCATACTCATTTTCCTTTCCTGCGTTTACTGTTTCTTTTTCCTTATTTTATCAAGATATGCCATAAGCTCCTCATTTGAAACATCGGCTAAATCGCCGGAATTGAGCTTTGAGCTTTCCTCGTTGATAACATTTATGTATTCATTCATTGCCTCAGCGGTTGACGCCCCCGGAATTGCCTGTGACATCAGCTGATAAAGCTTTGAATTTTCATCCTGTGTAAAATCTGCCGCCGTATTCGTAAGAGGATCTTCTCCCCTCTCAATGCGAGCACTGAAATATTCAAAAAACCTCCGCATCAGAGTATTCTGAAATTGTTCGGGCTTTACCCTTGCAGAAATTTCCTCATATGCATCGGGATTGTTTAAAAGATAAACCAAAAGAGCTTCTTCGGCACTTGAACTGCGTGGCTTTTGGAAATGTTCGGGATTGATTTTGTCATTTCTTCGGCTGAGTTCAAGCTGAATTTGACGAGCCTGTTTCTTTTCTTCTGCCCTTTCACCTCTGCGTGACACCCTTGACACCTGCTGTTTGAATGCATTTTTGTCAACTCCGAGTTCGGATGCAACCTTTGAAGAATAGACATCCCGTTCAATCGGACTGCTGATTGTTGCAATCAGCTTTGCCGCCTCCTCAAGAAAAGCAACCTTGCCCTCCGTCAGCTGAATATTGTGTGCATTTTTTAGCTTTTGCAGTCGGTATTCAACATCGTTTCCGCATTTGTCAAGCAACGCTTTGAATGCGGCAGGACCGTCATTACCCTTTGATTTGATAAATTCATCGGGGTCCTTACCGCTTGGAATTGTCAGAACCTTAACATTAAGTCCCGAATTTCTGAGTATAGGAATTGCCCTTGCGGTAGCCTTTTGACCTGCCTCATCGGCATCGTAACAGATAATCACCTCATCGGCATACCGTTTCATCAAAACAGCCTGTTCACCTGTAAGAGCCGTTCCCAGGGTTGCAACGGCATTTGTAAAACCTGCCTGATTCACAGCGATGACATCCATATAGCCCTCGCAAAGAATCAGAGTTCTCTTGCCCGAATTTTTTGCATTGTTGAGCGAAAACAGGTTTGCACTCTTTTTAAATACGGGGGTATCGGAGGTGTTGAGATATTTCGGCTTTGCATCGGACATAATTCTTCCGCCGAATGCAATAACATTTCCTCTCAGGTCAATAATCGGAAACATAACACGGTCTGTAAATCTGTCATAGATTCCGTTGCCGTTTCTGTGCCGAACCGCAAGATTTGCGGCAACAAGTTCGCTGTCATTAAAGCCTTTTGATTTGAGATGCTTACATAGTGACGACCAGTTATCATCAGCATAACCGAGTCCGAAATGACGGATTGTTCTGTCGGATAAGGCTCTTGAATGAAAATAATCAAGACCTTTTCTGCCTTGCGGAGAACACAAAGCGGCATAATAAAACCTTGCCGCCTCACGGTTAGCTTCAAACACTCTGTTTCTAAGACGGCTCATGCTGTCATCATAGCTGTTTTCGGGCATTTCAAGTCCTGCCCGCTGTGCAAGATACTTCACGGCATCGACATAGTCAAGATTTTCAATTTTCATAATAAAAGAGATGACATCTCCGCCTACTCCGCAACCAAAACAATAGAACGAACCGTTTTCGGTATATACATTAAAAGAGGGAGTTTTTTCGCCGTGGAACGGACAAAGACCGACCATATTTCTTCCCCGTCTTTTGAGATTGACATAACCCGAAACAACATCCGTGATATCGTTTCGCATTTTTAAATCCTGCAAGAAACTTTCAGGGAAAGCCATAAAACTCCTCCTCTCGCTTACCTATTAGCTTTTTACGAAATTTTTTTGAATATTCCTTTAAATATTTGAAATTATTTTGAAAAAATATTTCATTTTTTAGCTTTTGAGGTCGAAAGCATAAAAAGTTTTGTCATAAAGAAAACTTTATAACTCAACGGCATAATATTTTTCCTCATCAAAAACCGCCTGAACCTCACCCGCAGTTGCATCTGCAAGCTTTTTGTTAAGCTGTGGCAGTAAATCGGGTTTAATATGAAATTTAATCAGCACATCGCCTTCATAGACAGTATCGTCAACAGCACCGCCGTTATCAGTTACAAGTGCCGAAACCTTGCCGTACCGGTTGTATGTACAACGAGCAGAACAGACAAGACAGTTCTGCATCATAACGATTTTTGCGGCATCAAGAGCAATTTTTGCACCGTGAGAATATGCTCTCACAAGTCCGCCAGTGCCAAGCAAAACACCGCCGAAGTAGCGGGTAACGACAACACATACATCATAAATTTCATTTTTTACAATTACATCAAGGCAAGGCATACCGGCTGTACCCGAGGTTCACCGTCATCGCTGTAACGCTTTATGTTGCCCTCACGCAGAGAATAGGCATAGACATTGTGAGTTGCGTTCCAATGTTCACTGCGTTTTTCGTTGATAAAATCAACAGCCTCCTGCTCACAGGTTACAGGCTTGCAATAGCCGATAAAGCGTGAACGCTTTTCAACAAATTCGTCTTTTGCGTTACTTAAAACGGTTTTGTAATCCTTTGCCATAATAATACCTCAATTATACAGACACTCTGCACACGGTTATGCAAAGTTTCCGTAAAGTAAACAAGGCGGCACAATGTGCCGCCTAAACAATTACATAATAAATTATTTATCCATACCGAAACGCTTCTTGAATCTGTCAACGCGTCCGCCGGTATCAACTAATTTCTGCTTTCCTGTAAAGAATGGGTGGCATTTTGAACAAATTTCAACACGGATGTCCTTCTTTGTTGAACCTGTTTCAATAACATTACCGCAAGCACAAGTAATTGTTGTTTTCTCATACTTAGGATGGATATTCTCTTTCATTGTTTTCACCTACCTGACATTACACAATTAACGGATTAATTATACAACATAATATTGCAAAATGCAAGCGTTTTTTAAAAAAATATTTATTTTATTTTGGGATTGCCTGTTTTTGAAGGTAGCTTTTG
>ENA-OQAS01000201-OQAS01000201.1-human-gut-metagenome-genome-assembly--contig:-NODE-201-length-31652-cov-8.182839_pt1 | contig 31652 bp, 26 predicted proteins | sample MGYA00242733_ERZ504523 | MGnify/ENA primary metagenome ERZ504523 (study PRJEB26092, sample SAMD00036239) | human gut metagenome | host: Homo sapiens | study: EMG produced TPA metagenomics assembly of...
TATTTGTCTTTCTGTTAATGAACAAGAAGTAAATTCCTGCCGCAAACGCAATGAAAAGAATCTGCATATAGAAGTTGAAGTACAGTTCAAAGAACTGTCCGATACTGCCGTCATACATTCCGTTGCCGATCCAATTAAGCTCGTTTGTATGAGACTTGACCTTGCTAACCCATATGCTTTCGTATGTCGGCTCATTCCATTGGCTGATAATTTTCTTCGAGAAGAAGTCAATCATATAGTTTGTGTTTTTACCGAAGTAATTCATTCTTGATTTTATATTGGTCCAAGCCTGTGCATTTGCGGATTTTGCGTCAAGACCTGCGTTTTTATAATCGTTGAGGGCAATTCCGTTGTACCAACCGGGAGCCATATATGAATCGTTAATGCCCATATCAAGGTACATAGCCTGTGAAACACCGCTTGAAAGCTGCACTCCCGAACGGTTCTCATAACTCATGATAACAAGGTTGCTTGTTCCGACAACAGCAATGCAAATTGCAAGTGCAAACGCAATGCTCTGCCACTTCTTAGCCTTAATTGTGTGAATAATCAGCATAACAACAAACGCAACAAGATAAATCAGGTTGTTGTATTTTGCAAGTGTTGAAATAACGAGAAGTACAGCACACGGAATGAGGAGCAGGTACTTGTTTGTCTGAAAATACTTGATGAGGAAGTATGATGCCCAGATTGCAAAGCACATTCCGATGATGTTGCCGTAAACGAATGTGCAGAAAAGTACGGGCTGAAAACATCCGGCAAGCAGAAGAATTGTAATAAATTCAACCGAACGCTTTTTGAAAAGAAGTCTTGTGATGTTTACAATACCTATATAAGCGGCGGCTGTACACATTACATTGAATACCTGAATCGGCATTGTACTGTCCGTACCGAAAATTCTGTAAAAAATCTCGCTGATGAAAACAAAGCCGAGCTGGAACGGATAGAAGTTGTAGTAAGAATATCCGCTGTAAAAATCGCTGTTGTAAAAACCGCTGTTATTGTGGAATGACGAATAGTTTCCTTTAGCCGCTTGCGACGCTGTTTCATAGATGTTGTAGCTGTCAGCCGCAGGAACAGAGGTTACCGAGAATATCCAGACAAGTCCCACAATCATAACGAATGCCGCAAGACCTATATGCATATATTTCAGATTGACCTTTGCAAAGAAGTCACAATGCTTTTTCATTTTGAATATAAAAACGGTAAACAGGGAAGTGAACAGGATGTTCAGCGCAATGTTATCTGTCTGATACAAAATTATTTCACTGCCGTAATTTGCCGAATCAAACACGCTTGTCTGCACAAAGCTCATAATTGCTATGTATGCAAATGCTATGAATACGAACAGACAAAGAATGTTTACAATAACATACTCGACTGTATTCTGCTTTTTAACTGAAGTAACCGTTTTTGCGGTCTGTTTAGGTTTATTTGAATTGTTCTTAGCTTTAGTATTACCCATATTATGTACCTGCCCGATTAAAATTCTTTCTTGACAGAACGCATAAACAGAGTTCCGAGCGCCTCTTTGATATCTGTTCCGTCGAATAAAACCTTGTATACAGACTCAACAATCGGAAGGTCAACACCGTATTCCTGACCGAGTTTGTATAACGCTTTTGATGTCATAACACCCTCGGCAAGCTTTGTAAATCTGTCTCCCTTTGCAAAGCTTTCACCGTACATTCTGTTGTGACTCCATTTTGAAAACAAGGTAGCCTCATAGTCGCCGAGATGACAAAGACCGTAAGCACTCATCTCATTGCCTCCGAGTGCCTTAATGAGTCTTGCAATCTCTCGTGTGCCTCTTGCCATTAACGCACCTTTAAGCGAGGTGTAGTTAAGTCCGTCAAGCATACCTGCGGCGATGCCGATAACATTCTTTGCGGCAGCACCGATTTCACTGCCGATAAGATCCGTTCCAAGGTAAAATCTGATAAGGTCGCTTGTGAATTCATTTACAAGCTTTTCCTTAATATCGTGATTATTGCTGTCAATAACCATACAGTTCGGAATACCTCTTACATAATCCTGGGGATGTCCCGGACCTACCCAAACTGCAACGGGTGTCTTGCTTTCGTCAACAAATTCACCGACGACCTCACTGAGCCTTTTGCCTGTAGTTGCCTCAACACCCTTCATGCAGAGGACAATTGTCTTGCCGTCAAGATTGTACTTTGAAATATCTGCAAAATACGAACGCAGATACTGCGATGAAATCGAAATTATAATAACCTCGGCTCTTTCAATCGCATATTCAAGATTCGAAGAAACCTCAATTGACTTTGGAAAGGTGAGATAGTCGTTTTTGTGTGTTTCTTTAAGCTGTATAAATTCGGGTGCGTCGGCAAGTCCGCAGCTTAAAACATTGTGACCGATTTTGTCGAGATACCAGGCAATGCAGCTGCCCCAGCGTCCGCAACCTAAAACGGAAATATTCATATTATTACTACTCCTGTTTATATATTATTTATATTTTTTATAGCTTTAATAACAATAAAAAAAACCCGCCCGACCGTATGATTTTTGCAATAACCTGCCTACTTGAGTGACAGGTGGGTGCCCGCCCTTGAACTTCAGGCTCCCTTCTTCCGAGAAAACGGGAGGTCTGCACACCGTTCAATGGAGCTAAGCTCCCGATTTAAATGTTGTAGGGTTATTTTAAAATCATTCGCGTATCGGGCAGGAATTCAAACTTATTAATCTTTAGTCCTGCAATACTATTTATATGCAGAAAAATGAACTGTTAGTCATCTTCATCATAAAATTCTTCATTGTAACGCTCTTCAAAAACAGCGGCAATTCTGTCGAGCTTGTCATTATCTCAATTTCGGCAAGCTCTTCTTCGCCGTCAATTTCGGTAACTTCAAAAATATAATATTCTCCCGAATCATTTACAGCATCCTCGGGATTTTCAAAGAACGGGTAGAGTACATAAAACTTGCCCTCATCGTTTTCAATGATATCAAGAATTTCAAATTCTATTTCTTTACCGTCATCACCGATAAGGGTAATGAGGTCGGGTGTATATTCGTTAGCCATTCCAGAACCTCCGGTTTTTAAGAAATTTGGGTTTGCTTTTTTCACCGTAATTATTTTACAATTTTTTGAGCGTTTAGTCAAGATGTTTAACACTTTTGATTGAAATAATTAAAAAGTATTAAAAAAATGGAAAAGTTAAAAAAAGTGTTGACAATGACTAAAAGGTATGGTATAGTATAAACACGATAAATCATATATCGATATTAATTAACTAACAACTTCCTTTCTATGTGCTTGATTACTCCATAAAATTACCTAAAAACACGGCTGCATACCGTCGGTTTTTACGTTGTGTTAAATTTTCTTTTATTGTAAACTTTTTGTAAGACAAATAGCCTTGAAAAATGATTTTAAAAGATATATAATGCTTTTGATAATGGATTAGTGTGGGAAAATAAGGAAAAATCAACTTTTATCGCATAAATCCGTTCCACCGTATGTTCAATATACACACAGAATGGAGTTTTTTATTTAATGAAATCATTTCAAAAGCTTCCGCCGCAGTTTCAGTGTGCCGAAGTAAAAGAATACTATGACATTCTCTGCAAAAAACAGGGAAGTTTTGTTTTTAAGCGAATTCTTGATATTTTTGCTTCTGTTATTCTTCTTGTGTTTCTCATCATTCCGATTGCAATTATTGCGATTTTAGTTAAAACCGACTCAAAAGGTCCTGTGTTTTACAGACAGGAAAGGGTTACAACCTACGGAAAGAAGTTCAGAATTCTTAAATTCCGTACAATGGTAACGGGAGCTGACAGGCTCGGAACACTTGTCACAACCGACAGCGACTCCAGAGTTACAAAAACAGGAAGAATTTTGCGAAAATATCGTCTTGATGAGCTGCCACAGATTTTCAATGTTCTTTCGGGCAGTATGTCAATAGTCGGAACCCGCCCGGAGGTTCAGCATTATGTAGATATGTACGAACCCGAATATCTTGCAACACTCCTTATGCCTGCCGGAATAACCTCGTTGGCGTCAATTATGTATAAGGATGAAGAAAAGCTGTTGAAAGGCGAGATAGATGTTGACAGGTTTATGTTGAAAAAATTCTTCCCGAAAAAATGAAGTTCAATCTTTCATATGTCAAAAATTTCAGCTTTGGTTCCGATATAAAGCTGATGTTCAAACCGTAAAAGAAGTTTTCAGCTGATTTCGTTTTGATTGGAGTATTCAGATGACCGATTTTAAACAAAAGCTCAGAGGATTTTTTTCCGATTCATCGCTTTTTAGAAGAATCTACATTATAGATTTGTTTTTTACAAACATTGCGTTTCTCCAGATTCCTGCGTATGTACTTCTTGTTTTTCTCTTTATATGGGGTGTATGCCTTTCGGTATATAATCAAAGACATAATAATACTTTTTTTTAAACTGCGTTTCGGAATATGGATTGGAGCATTTCTTGCCGTAACGGTATTTTCGATGCTCATCAATTTTTCACAGACATTTCTTTACAGCTTTCTTATGCTTCTGCATGTTGTAATGTGTTTTTTTCTTTTTTACGGAATGCATACAGAGCCTGAATTTGATTACAGAATAGAGCTTTATCACATTGCAAAATTCATAATGTACGCAACCACGGTAATGAACATAATCGGGATAACTTGCCTTATGTTCGGCTTTAAATTTGAATGGTACTGGATTAAATTTACCGTTTACGAAAACAGGTTCACCGGTTGTTATGTCAACCCGAATCTCCTCGGCTTCATATCCGTGGTGTCGATTTTCTGTTGTCATATACTTTCAAAAGGGCATTTTATGCGCAGAATTGCCGAAAAAATTCCTGAACCCGGCATCAGTAAGATATGGATTGTAGCCTGTCTTGCCACAAATGCGTTTTCGCTCATTCTGTGCGATTCAAACGCCTCACTTGTGCTTGCTCTCGGATATGCAATTGTTTATATAGTTTATATGTTCTTTGCCGACAAGGCGGGACTTTCACCTTCAAAAATTATTTTGAAAATTACAGCGCTGTTTCTTGTGGGAGTTTTCCTTACAGGCTCTGCTTGATGTTCAGAACGATTTGTCAGGAAGGCTTTTCCGTTGTTGTATCAAAGACAACCTCTGTTGTTGATTTGCTTTTAGGCAAAACCGAAAGCGAACTTGCGCAGGAAGAACTGACTCCCGAACAGAGAGAACAGCTTGAAAAGGATAAAATCACCTTTTCACACGAAAACAAAAACATTGACAGCGGAAGAAAGAAGCTTTGGCTTGAATCAATCAATCTTTTCAAACTGTCGCCGATTATCGGAATTTCCAACGGAAATATTGTTCTCTACAGCGCCGAATATTCAAACGGTGCTTTGGAATATTCGTATCACAAAAGTGATTTGCATAACGGCTTTCTTACAATTCTTGTTTCAACGGGTGTAATCGGTTTTGTTCTTTTCGGAATTTTCGGTTTTCGATTTGCAAAACACTCCGCACAGCACCTGTTTTTGCAGAAAAAAACATATCGTGACGATGTTTATCCCTGTCTGTTTGCTTTTCTTTTCGCTTATTTGATTTTTGCCTGCTTTGAAAAGGCATTGCTTTATGACATATCGTTTATGGTGGTGTGGTTCTGGCTGATTATGGGATATATGAGTTGCTACATCACAAAGTTTGAACCGACGCTTGAAAGTCAGTATCTTTTTCACGGAAAAAGACTCAGACGGGTAACAAGAACAATGCTCTGATGCTTGTATAATCGGAAAATTTGATGTATAATAACCGTAGGAGCGTTTTGCTTCTGCGGTTATTATTTTGTGAGGTATAATTTTATGAAATACGGTTTCATCAAGGTTGCATCCGCAACACCGAAAATCAGGGTTGCAGACTGTAAAACCAACACAATAAATATTATTAAACAGATTAAAGAGGCGCACAAAAACGGTGCGTCGCTGGTTGTGTTTCCCGAGCTTTGCGTAACGGGTTACACCTGTTCCGATTTGTTTTATCAGCGTGTTTTGCTTAATGCGGCTGAAAAATCAGTTGAGAAAATTCTTAAAGAAACAGCAGACCTTGACATAATCTCAATTGCAGGAGTTCCCGTCGCAATTGAATCGGCACTCTATAATTGTGCCGCAGTAATTTATAAGGGCGATATCCTCGGTATTGTACCTAAGGTCAACATCCCTAACTACAGCGAATTTTACGAGGTTCGTCACTACACAAGCGGTAAAAACCTCTATGATGAAATTTCATATGCAGGCGTCGAAACCATAATTTCAGACAATCTTGTGTTCTGTTGTGACAAAATGCGTGATTTCAGCTTCGGTGTTGAAGTTTGCGAGGATTTGTGGGTTGCCGCATCTCCGTCTGTTGAACACGCAAAACACGGCGCAACTATAATCTGCAACCCGTCAACATCGGATGATGTTATAGGCAAGGCACAGTATCGCCGTGACCTTGTAAAAATGCAGAGCGGTAAGCTTTGTTGTGCATATATTTACAGCGATTCGGGCTTTGGCGAAAGCACAACGGATATGGTATTTTCGGGACAGAACATAATCTCCGAAAACGCGTCTCTGCTTGCAGAAAGCAATCGCTTTACAACAGGCATTATCTATGCCGATATTGATGTTCGGAAACTTTCGGCTGAACGCAGAAAGACAAATACTTTTACAAAAAGTGATGACAATAACTTTACCTCGGTATATTTTGATATGCCGTTAAAACATACCGAACTTACAAGAGAGTTCTCTCAGACTCCGTTCATTCCGTCAAACAAATCAGATCTTGATGCCCGTTGTGAGGAGATTATAACAATGCAGGCAACAGGTCTTGCAACAAGACTTGCTCACACGGGAATTCAAAATGCGGTTTTAGGACTTTCAGGAGGTCTTGACAGTACGCTTGCTCTCATCGTCTGCGTTCATGCTTTTGATATGCTCGGTATTGACAGAAAGAATATTCATACTGTAACAATGCCGTGTTTCGGCACGACAAAGCGTACAAAATCAAACGCACAGCTTTTGGCTGAGGCTTACGGAGTGTCTTTTGAAGATATCAACATTACAAAAGCTGTTCGTCAGCATTTTGCAGATATCAACCACGATGAAAGCGTTACAAATATAACCTACGAAAACTCACAGGCGAGAGAAAGAACACAGATTCTCATGGATCTTTCAAACAAATATAACGGTCTTGTTATCGGCACAGGCGACCTTTCTGAGCTTGCTCTCGGTTGGGCAACCTACAACGGTGACCATATGAGTATGTATGCCGTAAATGTATCAATTCCGAAAACCCTTGTTCGCTATCTCACTGCCTATGAGGCACAGCACAGCGAAGGCGTTCTAAAAACTGTTCTTCTTGATGTTCTTGACACCCCTGTAAGTCCTGAACTTCTTCCGCCCGATAAAAACGGCGAAATTGCACAGAAAACCGAAGATGTGGTTGGTCCTTATGAACTCCACGACTTTTTCTTATATTATTTGGTAAGATTTGGCTTTGAGCCGAATAAAATATACTACCTTGCAAAGAAATCATTTGCAGGAAAATACGACAATGCCACAATCAAAAAGTGGCTCACAACTTTTGTCAGAAGATTCTTTACTCAGCAGTTCAAGCGTTCATGTCTGCCAGACGGACCGAAGGTTGGTTCTGTAACACTTTCGCCTCGTTCAGACTGGAGAATGCCGAGTGATGCGTGTGTAAATCTTTGGCTTGAAAATCTTGAAGAAGATTAAGAAATAAAATTTTGACGGTGATTTTATGAAATTGTTTATTACACGAGATGTATCTCCGTCCGATGTTTGTTTTCTGATTCGTGATGAATTGGGCAGGGATAAATATACTGCTGTTATGAAACGCAGAAAGAGAAGTATGCGTGGTGTTGTCAACGACATTGTAAGGCTTAATATTCTTGATGAGAATAAAAACCTTGTTGCAAGACTTCGACAGTTGCCTGTTGCAGGAGTAAATTCATTTACTCTAAAAACAGACAAAACAGCGGCAACCCTCGTGGTGCTTATGACCAACAATATGGTTCAATGCAGATTCTACGGCAATAATTGGAGAATTCTCGGTGATGTAATTTCAAAAAATTTCAGCATTGTTGATGTTGACAACGCACAGATATGCAATCACATCAAGCGCCCTTTAGGGTGCGAACTTGAAATTGCCGATGCGCAAAACGAATTGATATGTTTGATGACCGCCTTATGCGTCAATATGATAAATACAGTTGACAAGCGAGAGGTACAGGTTGTATAATCTATGTGCAGACAGCGCAGATAAATATTAAAAATTGAAATTGTCAAAGCGACATCCTTTGATGTCGCTTTTTGCAAATTCAGCTTGCAACGCAAAATTTTGCGTTTAATATATTCTCAGGGAGGAATAAATATGGACAAATTATTAAAGCTTTTAAGTGAAAATTCCGGTTTTACAACAGCGGAAATAGCGGCAATGCTCGGCGAGCCTGAGGATTACATTAAGGCGCAGATTAAGGAATACGAAAATTCGGGGGTAATCAAGGGCTATCAGGCAGTCGTAAACTGGGATATGGTTGACGACAGCTATGTTGAGGCTTTAATCGAACTTCAGGTAACTCCCAAAAAGGAAACAGGCTTTGACGAAATGGCAGAACTCTGCATGGGCTTTGAAGAGGTTGAATCTCTCTATCTTATGGCAGGTACATACGACTTTGCTCTCATTGTAAGAGGCGAGTCAATGCAGGATATCGCAATGTTTGTTGCCAAAAAGCTTTCTACAATTGACGGTGTGCTTTCAACGGGTACACACTTTATTATGCGTCGCTACAAGGACAGAGGAGCGTGCCTCTTCAGCGATGAAGAGAAGCGTGACGGGAGGCATTTAATTCTGTGATAGATTACAATAATTTTATTAATAAAAAGATTTCAACGGTAAAACCTTCGGGTATCCGTAAGTTTTTTGATATAGCTAACGAAATGGACGATGTCATTTCTCTGAGTATCGGCGAACCAGATTTCCAGACACCGTGGCACATCCGTGAAGAAGGTATTAACAGTCTGAAAAAAGGTAAGACTTGGTATTCCCCGAACAGAGGCTTTGCCGAACTTCGTGAAGAAATTGCAGCTTACTACAAAAGAAGATTCGGTATTGAGTATGATGCCAAAAAGCAGACGCTTGTAACTGTCGGCGGCAGCGAAGCAATTGACCTTGTTTTCAGGACATTGCTTGATCCGGGTGATGAGGTCATCATTCCCGAACCTTCATTTGTTTGTTACGAACCGCTTACTGTGATGGCAGACGGCGTGCCTGTTATTATCAACACAAAAAACGAAGATAATTTCAGACTTAAAGCGTCAGACCTTCGTGCCGCAATTACTCCAAAGACAAAGCTTCTTGTACTTCCGTTCCCGAACAACCCAACTGGTGCAATTATGGAAAGGGAAGATCTTGAAGAAATTGCAGAGGTAATTAAGGAACACAACATTTTTATCCTTCGGACGAAATTTATTGTGAGCTTACATACGGCAATAAGAACCATGTTTCAATTGCTGAAATCGACGGTATGTATGAGCGCACCATTGTTGTAAACGGCTTTTCTAAATCATATGCCATGACAGGCTGGCGGCTTGGTTATGCACTCGGTCCTGTTCCTGTTATTGCTCAGATGACAAAGCTCCACCAGTATGGAATTATGTCTGCTCCTACAACCGCACAGTATGCCGCTATTGAGGCTCTGCGCAACGGTGACAGGGATGTAGAGATGATGCGTGGCGAGTATGATATGAGGAGAAGGCTTGTTGTGGACAGCTTTAACGCAATGGGACTCACCTGCTTTGAACCTTTGGGTGCATTCTATGTGTTCCCGTGCATCAAAAGCACAGGTCTTACAAGTGAGGAATTCTGTACAAGACTTATTGTGGACAAGCATGTTGCCGTTGTTCCGGGCACTGCGTTCGGTGAATCGGGCGAAGGCTTTGTCCGTGTGTCATATTCATATTCTATCAAGCATCTTAAAATTGCGCTTGAAAGAATCAAAGAGTTTCTTGATGAACTGAAAAAGGGTTAAAATATGGAAGTAAAAGTTCTTGCTCCTGCAAAAATAAATCTTTCTCTCGATGTTCTTTCAAAGAGAGCAGACGGTTATCACAATATTTCAACTGTTATGCAAGCCGTTGATTTGTATGATACAATCACAATCACAGACAATGAAAGCGGTACGGTGACAATTTCATGTAACTGTGAGGGCGTGCCGTGCGACGATTCAAACATTTGTGCAAAGGCGGCTTACAAGTTCTTTGATTATTGCAAAACGGATGTTAAGGGCATTCATATCGACATTGACAAGAAAATTCCCACACAGGCAGGTCTTGCCGGCGGAAGCAGTGACGGTGCGGCTGTTATTTTAGGCTTGAACAATATGTTCGGAACAATGCTCAAGCCGGCAGAGATGAGAGAAATCGGTGAAAAAGTAGGTGCGGATGTGCCTTTCTGCCTTGAGGGCGGAACAAAGCTTTGCACGGGAATAGGTACTGCAATCAAAAAGTTGCCTCTTTTCGTTGCGACAGCATTGTAATCTGCAAACCCAACTCAGTCAGCGTGTCTACTGCCGATGCATACAAAAAGGTTGACGCACTCAATCCTCACGCCTGCTATACCGATGAAATGGTAAAGGCACTGTTCAGCAGAGATATGTTTATGATTTCAACAACAATTTTCAATGACTTTGAACTTGCTCTGCAAATTCCGGAAGTTAATGAAATCAAGGGTATTATGCTCAAGTCAAAGGCAAGGGGAGCAGGTATGAGCGGTTCGGGTTCAGCCGTGTTCGGTGTGTTCACTTCATCACGCAGAGCCAAGAAGTGCTATGACAAGCTTTGTGAAAGCTACAAAGAAGTTTTTCTCTGCAAGCCCGTTTCAGACGGTTGCAAGGTGCTTTGATAAAATTTAATAATTCTGATTAAAATTACAATAACCTGTCCATACTTATTTCAAGAGAGGACAGGTTATTTTTATGAAAACAAATAAATCAATACTTTTAATCAAATCAGCAATAATTGCATTCGTACTTACAACACTCTATTCGGTAATTCCGTTTCAGGCGGTGAGTGCTGAAATCCCTAACAATGTTTTTCGTTTTCACATACTTGCAAATTCAGACACGGAAGAAGATCAGACTCTGAAGCTCAAGGTGCGTGACAAGGTTCTTGAAAGAACAAAAATTCTTTTTGATACGGCAAATTCAAAGTCGGATGCCGAAGAATTTGTAAAAGCAAACCTTGAAACTATAGAAGAAATTGCACAAAATGAGGTGTACAAAAACGGCTATAACTATCCTGTAAAAGCTGAAATTGTCAATATGCACTTTGATACCCGCCATTACGAAAGCTACACTCTGCCTGCCGGAATGTACGACGCACTTCGCATAACAATCGGCAATGCAAAAGGGCATAATTGGTGGTGCGTAATGTACCCGTCAATCTGCATTTCAACTGCAGATGAGGGAAAAGACAGGGCAAAAGATGTTCTTTCGGATGACGAATACCGCGTAGTAACTGATGATAAGGTGGAATATAAATTTTTCATAGTAGAACTTTTTCAGAAGATTTTTGTTTAACAACCGCAAAGTTCTTTAAATAACCCACGGAATATGTTATTATTTGTACAGATATTTAAAATAAAATTACTTTGTTGTAAATTAAATTTATGGAAGTGATGAAATGTTGAGATTTATTCTCGGAAAAAGCGGCAGCGGAAAAAGTACCGAGACTTTGAAGATTGCAGGCGAGCTTGCCGACAGCAATCTTCCCGTAATGCTGATTGTGCCTGACCAGAGCACATTTGAATGTGAAAAAACCTTGCTTGATGTGTTCGGCGCAAAAAAAGCCGAGAAGTTCTTGTATTCGGTTTTTCAAGACTTTGCAAATATGTTTTTGAGTTGACGGGAAACTCAGCCGATAATGTTATTGACGAGGGTACAAGAGCCGTTGTAATGAGCCTTGCGCTTGAAGAACTTACCGAAAAACTCCGTCTGCTTTCATCAAAGGGCAACAAAAGCCTTGTTGATGTTATGCTGCAGACTGTTTCCGATTTAAAGAAAAGTTCGGTTACAAGCGATGAACTCAGAAGTGCGTCAATGCTTGTTGACGATGAAACCTTAAAGACAAAACTCAACGAAACCGCCCTCATAAGCGATACATTCGACGCTCTTGTCAGTCAAAGCTATATTGATCCTATGGATGACTTGACAAGGCTTAATGATATTCTCTTAAAGAATAATGTTCTCAGGGATTATACGATAATCTTTGACGGATTTTCAGGCTTTACAATGCAACAGCTCAAGGTGGTACGAAGCCTTATTCGTGACTGTACCGCTACATATTTTACCCTTACTCTTGATCCTCTTACGGACGGTTCTGAGGAGGTTTTCGCAACCTCACAACAGACATATAAAATTCTCAAGGAATATGCAAAGCGTGACGGAGTTGATATTAAAGCTCCGATAAAGCTTACCGATTTGCACCGCTTTAAAAACGATAACCTTGCTTTGCTTGAACAGAATATTTTCAGACCGCACATTGAACCGCTTGAAATTGTTCCCCAAAACATCTGCGTTTACAATGCCGTTGATATGTATGACGAGTGCGAATATGTTGCCGGTAAAATCAAGCACCTTGTTATAGAAAAAGGTTATCTCTACTCCGACATTTCCGTAATTTGTCACGATACAGAACCGTACAAAGGTATTTTGTCTGAAATTCTTGAAAAATACGAAATTCCGTATTTCAGCGATGAACACGCAGATATTGATGTAAAACCCGTAATAAGGCTTGTAAACTCAATTTTCAGATGCCTTATTTACGATTTTGACAGAGAAGATGTGCTTGCACTTTTGAAATCGGGTTTAACTGAATTTTCTGTTGAAGAAATAAGCCTTTTTGAAAACTACCTCTTTGTATGGAATGTTTCAGGCTCGGCTTTTAAAAATAAATTTGTTCAGAATCCAAAGGGCTATTCTGACAGGTTTTCGGAATATGACAGAGAGGTTCTTGCAAAGGTTGAAAATCTGCGTGAATCAGTTATTGAACCGTTACTTCTTTTCAAAGAAAATGCAAAGGATAAAAACGGACTTGAAATTTCAAAGCTGTTCTATGCTCTTCTTGAAGAACTTAAGTTCCCGATGCATTACGCAGAATGTATGCGGAATTTGAACGCTCATACGATAAATCGGTGGGTGCGGAGCAGATAAGAGTTTGGAATATGTTTATGGCTGTTCTTGACAAAACCGCCGCTGTAATCGGTACAAAAGCAATGACTGTAAAGCGTTATTACGAGCTTTTGAGCTTACAGATTAACGCAATGCAATTGTCAGATATTCCGAGAACAATAGATTGCGTAACGATAACAACCGCTCAAAGGGTACGAATTTCTAAGCAGAAAGCGTCATTTCTCATTGGCTGTGTTGACGGAATTTTCCCGGCAATACCGCATACATCAGGCATATTCTCACCGTTTGAGTTAAAGATGCTTGCAATGAATGAAATTGAACTCGGTGACGATTTTGCCGCTCACAATAACCTTGAAACATTTATGGCATATTCCTGTATGACCTCTGCAAGTGAGTTTCTTTCCGTATCTTTTTATTCATCAGATATAACGGGAACAACCTATCAGCCGTCCGAAATTGTCCTGCAATGTAAAAAGGTATTTAAAAATATCATTGCATATGACAATTTGATTTTGACGGTAAAAAAGAAGTATGTACGCACTCCGCCCTGCTTTTGATACAGTTGCCGATATGATCGGAAAAGGCAAAAAAGTGCCCGAATCATTGCTTGAAATTTTTGCACAAAATCCCGAATATTCTGCAAAGCTTGATTCGCTCATAAATGCAAAGGACAAAGTTCCCTTTAAGATATTTGACAAGAAAAATGCCGAAAAGCTTTTTGGTAAAAATCTCAATATTTCAGCGTCACAGCTTGAAAAATTCAATCTCTGCAGATTTTCCTATTTTTGTAATTACGGCTTGAATGTTCGGGAAAGACAAAGAGCAGAAATCAACCCCATGCAGTACGGAACGATTGTTCATTATATACTTGAACGCTTTTTCGGCGAATATACTAAAGAAGAGTATTTATCGCTTGAAGAAGATAAATTTCAAAAAATTGTCTGTGCATATCTTGCGGAATATGCAGTTAAATATTTCGGCGAAGAACAGCTTGAGTCAAATTCATTCACATACCGCTTAAAGACAATTCTTGATAATGTGATGTATCTGATGAAACATATTATGGAGGAACTTTCCCAGAGTGAATTTTTTGTTGCCGATTGTGAACTTAAAATTGGCGAGGATATTCCGTCATATACAATCGTACTGACCGACGGTCACAAAATTGCAGTCTGCGGAAGTGTTGACAGAGTAGATATTATGCAGAGAGCCGATATAACATATTTGCGTATTATTGATTATAAAACAGGCACAAAACAGTTTAAGCTTTCCGATATTCTCTACGGAATCAATCTTCAGATGCTTTTGTATCTCCATTCAATCGAGGCTACTGGCGGTGACAAATACGGAGAAATTGTACCTGCGGGATTTTGTATATGCCTGCAACCGTTCCGTATATTTCGTCAGACAGTCTGAAATCAATTGACAAGCTGCCCGATGAACTTAATAAAAAGCTCAAGATGAACGGACTTTTGCTCAAAGATACAGAAATAATTCACGGAATGGATAAGACAGACGTCGCAACATACATTCCTGTAAAAATTAAAGCGGGCGAACCTGTTTCTTCAACAAGCCTTGCAACACTTGCAGAATTCGGGAAAATCTTTAAAAAGGTTGATATGCTCATCGCTGAAATGGGCAAGAATATCTATAACGGCAACATTGAGGCGAAACCGCTCAAAGGCGGTCACGATTCATGCGAATACTGCCCTTACGACAGCGTATGTGCCTACAGACAGAGTAACCCGATAACTTGTTTTTCTGTCGATAACAAGACCGTTATCGAAGAAATTACAAACGAAATTAACGGAAAGGAGGAAGAGTAATGTCAAGAAATTGGACTTTGCAACAGAAGAATGCAATCTATGCAACAGACGGTTCTGTGCTTGTATCGCTGCCGCCGGTTCGGGCAAAACTGCCGTGCTTGTAGAGCGTGTAATAAAGCTTATTACACGGGAGAAAAATCCCCTTGATGTTGACCGCCTTCTTATCGTAACATTCACAAGGGCGGCGGCTGCCGAAATGCGTGAAAGAATACAGGCGGCAGTCAACAAACTTCTTGAAGATGATCCGTATAACGCTCATTTGCTTGCACAGCGACAGCTTTTGTACAGTGCAAATATTTCTACAATAGACAGCTTTTGCGGAGATATTGTCCGTGAATATTTTCATACGCTCGATGTTGCAAGAGATTTTCGTATTGCCGATGAGGGTGAGCTTGAAATTCTCAGACAAGAGGCACTCGATAATACATTTGAAAGCTTTTATGACAGCGAAGATGACTGCTTTTATTCTTTGCTTGATCTTTTTAAAGGAAAACAAGGCGACCAAAAACTGCGTGAAACAGTCCTTAAAATATCCGAGTTTCTTACAACTCAGCCGTTCCCCGATAAATGGCTTGATGATATGCTCGAAAACTATTCTGAAACCGATATTGAAAAAACTGTGTGGGGCAAAATTATAATCGACTATGCTCTGAGTGCCGTGCTTCACGGAATCAATCTGACTGAAAATTCTATTCTTCGATTAAAAGATGACGAAAAACTTCAGGATGCAGTCGAACCCCTGCTTGTCGGTGATTTGGCATATTTTACCAATCTCCAATTGAAATTTGTTTCTTCATCATGGGATGAAATCAGACAGGCAATATTTTCTTTTGAAACAGGAAGAATGAAAAGTCCGAAAGGATACAAGGATAATCCGATTAAAATTTCTGTTTCATCCAACAGAGATGAGGTCAAAGAAACGGTGAAGAAACTCCAATCATTGTTTTTTGGAGTGAGGAAGATGCAAGGCTTGAATTGTCGCAGCTTCATAGGTTCATATCTACCTTGTTTACACTTGTTCGTGCATATGACAAAAAGCTTTCCGAACTCAAAGCGAAGAAAAATATTCTATCGTTTGCCGATATTGAATCGCTTACTGTAAAACTTCTTGCAAAGCCTGATGATGAAAACGGCTATACCAAAACCGTTCAGGCTCAGGAGATTTCAAACAGATTTGATGCTGTTATGGTTGACGAATTTCAAGATGTAAATGATGTTCAAGACCTTATCTTCAAGTCGGTAAGCAATGATGAAAGCAATCTTTTTGTGGTTGGCGATGTGAAGCAGAGTATCTATGGATTTCGTCAGGCAAAGCCCGAAATTTTTATTGAACGCAAAAATGAATATAAACGATTCAATGAAGAAAATCCCGAATATCCTGCAACTATAATTCTTGACAGAAATTTCCGCAGTCGTTTTGAGGTGTGTGATGCGGTCAATTTTATTTTTGAGAGAATAATGACCAAGGAATCCGCAAAAATGGAATATAATTCCGATGAAAGGCTGGTAAACGGTGCTGAGTTTCCAAAGTCTGATGATTGCAATTTTGAAATTTCATTGATTGAATCAGAAAACTCAGACCTTGAAAAAGAAGAGATTGAGGCAAAGTACATAGCGGATAAAATTCACGATATGATTAATTCGGGCTTTAGAGTTAAGGACGGAGATATAATGCGTGAAGCCCGTTACGGCGACTTTGCAATAATTCTTCGCAGTCCAAGCGGAAAGGCCGCAACTTATGTCAACACTCTGAACAACAGCGGTATTCCAGCCTACAGCGAGAATAAGTCAAGCTTTTTTGATGCAATTGAAATCAAAATTATGCTCAACCTTCTGCGTGTAATTGACAACCCCGGGATTGATATTCCGCTTTTGTCGGTTTTGTGCAGTCCTATGTATGCGTTCACTCCCGACGAGCTTGCCGAAATGCGTTGTGAAAGCAGAAAATCTTCGCTTTACTCTTCTGTCTGCGAATATGCGAAAACAAACGATAAGGCAAGAAAATTTGTTGATGAACTTAAAATTCTGCGTGATTGTGCCTGTACAAATTCCGTTGACGCTCTCATTTCAAAAGCGTGTGAAATGACAGGATTTATGTCTATTTCGCTTGCAGTCAGCGGTAATGACTCGTCACTTAAAAACCTGGAGCTGTTGCGTGAATATGCAAGAAGTTTTGAGAGCAACGGCTATAAAACCCTTTCTGATTTTATTTCATATACCGACAAGCTTATTGCCAATAAGACAAACCTTGACGCATCGTCACAAAATGAGGGCGACTCTGCAAATGCTGTGAGAGTTCTCAGTATCCATGCGTCAAAGGGACTTGAATTTCCGGTTTGCTTTATTGCCGACATAACCCACCAATTCAATAAAACCGACCTTAGAAACGATATTCTTCTCGACAGCAAGGCAGGACTCGGCATCAAGACCCAGAGCAATGGTGTTGTTTACAACACATTCCCACGCCTTGCAACAGGCTTAAAATTGAAGAAAACCTTATTGCCGAGGAAATGCGTGTGCTTTATGTTGCACTCACAAGAGCAAAGGAAAAGCTTATCTGTGTCGGTGCAGTAAAGAAGTGCAGTGATTATCTTAAGAGGCTGTATTCAAAGCTTGTGTCCGAAAGTGTAATTGAACCCTATACTGTCACAAGCTGTCAAAGCTATTGCGACTGGCTCTGTCTTTGTGCATTAGTTCACCCGTCACTCAATAATCTGCGTAACGATATTATGCCGGGTTCAAAGGTAATTCCGCACAACGGAGAATCAGATTGGAAATTGCAGATTATCGTTGATGAAAAAATGATTGGTAAGGATAATGTCTTTGAGGACGATATTACTTCAACAAATCTGTTACAGGTTGCCGATGTATCCGATGATACTTTTGATTATGCAAAACTTTTGAAAAAGAATCTTGATTTCAAATACAGAAACAGGGATATTCTTTCACTCCCGCAAAAGGTCAGTGCGTCCGATATTGCACACAGTCAGAACGGTGATTATTTTGAAAAGGTTCTTTCAAAACCGTTATTCATAGCTGAACAAAATTCCGCTCCTGTTGCAAGAGGTACTGCTCACCACAAGTTTTTGCAATACTGCAATTTTGAACAGGCAAGAGCAAGTCTTGACACTGAAATTGACCGTCTTTTAAATGACGGAAAACTTACACAGGAACAGGTTGATATGATTGACAGAAAAACACTTAATGAATTTCTGTCAACCAAACTAATTGACCGTATAATTGCGTCACAGCATGTAATGCGTGAAAAACGATTTACCGCAAGGCTTAAACCGTCGGAAGTATTTGATGAATATAAAGGTGTAAAAACCGATGCAACAGTAATAATTCAGGGTGCGGTTGATCTTGCGTTTGTTGAGGACGGAAAGCTTGTTATTGTCGATTACAAAACCGACAGGGTAAAAGATATAACAAAACTTGCAGGACTTTACAAGAAGCAACTTGATTTGTACAAATCGGCGATGGAGCAGTCCGAAGAACTTACCGTTAAAGAATGCATTCTTTGCAGTATCCACCTCGGTGCATACATTACCGTATAAAAAGAAAACCGTCCGTAAATTCTGCGGACGGTTTAATCATATTCAGTTTATATCGGTTGCTTCTGCATCAATCATTCTTTGATTGCGGTCGTATTCTTTGTGATAACGGCTGAGCAGAATAATAAGTGAAAATCCCGAAACACCTTCATAAATAAGCGCAATTCCGAGTGCAATCATAAGCAATGCACCAAAAATGTTTGTAAAGAAAATTGTTGTAAGACTGAAAATAATCATTACAATTGCTATAATAAACGGAATCCACCATTTTTTCATACCGAGCGATCTCAGCGTGAGCGAATGTTTCATATCCATAATGCTGTCAACAATAATGATAATGCCAATCGGAATATTGATTATTGCCGCAATTGAAGTGGGTGAAAACAAAGCAAATATACCGAATCCGGTTGAAATAACGCCTATTACAAGTTCAAAGTACATTCCGCCATCTCTGTCAACAAAGAAAGAAATTATGTTGAACAGTCCATAAACAGTCATTGCACCGCCGAGTGCATAGCACAAAACATCAAGCACCTTTTGCGGAAAGACAACCGTTACAATTCCGAGTACGATATAGGCGAGAGAGGTCATCATCATAGTAGCCGCCGGATTTTTCTTTTTCTTATGTTCACTCATTTAATACACCTCAGTCTATTCTCTTGTCGCAGTAACCGCACATTACCATACCAAGCTTTTCGTAGCTGAGGTTCGGAAGATATGGCTCCTGCTGTGTGATACATTTCGGATTGTTGCAGTGATGATTCGATACAACAAACGGTCTGTTTTCAACAAAGAACTCATCATCCTGCAAAAGCAGAAGAATAAGTGCCATTCTGCCGTACATACCGTACTGAGCCTGTTTGAAATACAACGCTCTCGGGTCATCGTCAATGTCAACCGTAATTTCGTTTACTCTCGGCAACGGATGAAGAATAATCATATCTTCTCTTGCTTTGTCAAGCTTTTCTTTGTCGAGAACAAAAACATTTTTCTGCGCCTGATAATCTTCTTCGCTTGCAAATCTCTCACGCTGAATCCTTGTCATATAAAGAACATCAAGGTCTGTGATTGCATCTGCAAGGCTATGAGAAATTTCATACTTACAGCCGTTCTTTTCAAGAATGTCAATAACATAAAGCGGAACGCTGAGTTCCTTTGTTGAGATAAGTACAAAGCTGTTGTTCGGATATTTTGCAAGTGTCTTGATAAGCGAATGAACTGTTCTGCCGTTGAGAAGGTCACCGCATACACCTACTCTGAGGTTATCAAGTCTGCCTTTTTCACAGCTGAGAGTGATAATGTCGGCAAGCGTCTGAGTTGGATGAAGGTGACCGCCGTCACCGCAGTTGATAACGGGAACACCTGCATAGAGAGATGCCGCAGCGGCAGTACCCTCAACAGGATGACGCATTGCGATAATATCGGCATATTCGCGACAATTGTAATTGTATCTTTAAGGCTTTCGCCCTTTGAAACAGAAGAATTCATCGGATTGTCAAAACCGATTGTTCTTCCGCCGAGTTTAAGCATGGCCGTCTGGAATGACATCTGTGTTCTTGTACTCGGTTCATAAAATAATGTAGCAAGAATCTTGCCATCACAGGCGTGTCGATAGTCGGCGGGACTCTGCATAATCTTTTTAGCTTTTCGGATAATTTTGTCAATCTGCTCGGTAGACATAACCGATAAATCAATCAAATTTTTGTCAAACATAAATAACACAGCTTTCTGCAATTTTTTCTATTTTATCAAAATTTTCTGTATTTATATATACTTAAAAGAAAAATGGGAATAAAGAATAAAACAATTTTACTCATTCCCGCATTTTCCCGCATTAATTTTATAAGGTATTAAAAATATTAAATTGTGCGTCAAAATAATGTGCCTAAATAAAAAGCATTTTGAAAATACGGTATAAGAAATTCACCGTAAACCGGCAAAGTCGATTAAAACATTCGTACAAAGTATTTTTGTTGACAAAAAATGCATTAATGTGGTATCATATTAATAGTTATATCAAAGTGCAGATGCGTTTTTTACTGCGTAATTCTGCTGTTGAAAAAATAAATTTGACTGCATTTTATAAAGTGAAGTCTGATTTGTGTTTTGAAAGGATTGTCTTACTATGGTTACAGCTATGTTATTTGCAGGCGGTATCGGTGCAAGAATGAAGTATTCCGATATGCCTAAACAGTTTCTTGAGGTTGGCGGAAAGCCGATTATTATTCACACAATGGAGCATTTTGCCCGTCATCCTAAGGTTGATGCGATTGTTGTTGCCTGTAAGGCTGACTGGATCGGCTACCTTAATGAGCTTATTGAGGCATTCAATGTTCCAAAGGTAAAGGCTGTTGTTCCGGGCGGTGCTAACGGTTTTGATTCTATTCACAACGGCGTAATGGCTACTGCTGAATTTTCAAAAGATCCTGAGGATATCATCCTTATCTGTGACGGTGTTCGTCCTATGCTCAGCGAAGAACTCATCACTAACTGTATTAAGGATACAAAAAAGTACAAAACAGCCGTTCCTGTTACTCCGAGTATTGATTCACTTCTTTACAGTGAGGATGGAGAAACCTGCGGCAAGAGTTACCAGAGAAGTACCATGTACATTACACAGGCTCCGCAGGGATATACAATGGAAAGAATTCTTTGGGCTCACGAAGAAGCTTACAAGAGAGGTATTACAAACCCTGTTTCCTCAAGTGAACTTTTTATTGAGCTCGGCGAAAAGGTTCATCTTTTCCTTGGCGAGAGATTCAACATTAAGGTAACAACACCTGAGGATCTCACAACATTGCGATCACAGTTCTATTATGAAAACTACAAGCAGTTTGCAAAGGAAGAACTTAAATATGGATTATAATGTTCAAAGTAATATAAAAAAGACGGTTTTTTCCGATATTAAAGAAATTACAAATACAAATGTTGATTGGAACAGATTTAACGGTAAAACTGTTCTTATAACCGGTGCAGGAGGATTTATCGGTTATTATCTTGTCCTCACATTTCTCGCAAGAAATGACTTTTATAACAATAACATCAAGCTCCTTGCGTTTGTAAGAAACAGAGAGAGAGCCGAGAAAAAGTTTGGCGTTCTTCTTGAAAGAGATGACATTGAGCTTGTTGTTGCCGATGTTACAAATAAGATCGAATGTGAGAGAGCAGATTTTATTATTCATGCCGCAAGTCAGGCAAGCAACATTCAATTTGAAACCGATCCTGTAGGCACTATTAACGCAAATCTCAGCGGTACATCAAACATTCTTGATTTTGCTCTTGAAAGCAAAAGTGAGTCTGTACTTGTTGTTTCAAGCCTTAAAGTGTACGGTGCTTTGCACAATGGTAAAAACAGTATTTCCGAAGATGATATCGGTTATATTGATTTTACTTCCTATAAAAATTGTTATGCAGTGGGTAAGAGAGCGTCTGAAACTCTTGCCGCAAGCTATTGCAAACAGTTTGGACTCAATGTAAAGATTGCAAGACCGAGCTATATTTACGGTGCCAGCAGTCTTACGGATGATCGTGTCTGGGCGCAGTTTATTGCAAATGTTGTTCGTCACGAAAATATTCTTCTCAAGAGCAACGGTGCGGCTAACCGTTCGTTCTGCTATGTTACAGACACGGTTTCTGCTCTCATATACATTATGCTTAACGGTCAAAATGTTACACCGTATAACATTTCTTATGAAAAATCAGATACAACAATAAGAAATTTTGCAAAGACTGCTTGTGAGGTTTTCCCTGAGAGAAATATGACTTTGGCTTTTGCCAATCCCGAAGATGAAAAGGAGCCTGAGTTGATACTTCCGCTCTTGCAAAAACTCCCGAAATTCTTGACAGTTCAAGACTCTGCAGTCTTGGATGGAAGCCTCTTGTTGACCTTAAAGAAGGAATAAGAAGAGCAGTCGGAATTCTTGAAGAAAATTAATAACAGAAATTAGGAATACAGTTATGTCTGAGTTGTTACTTAACCAATTTGAACAGGACAGAGCATTTGTAGCTTTGCGTTATAAAAATTTGAACATCCGTAAATTATTCGGAAAATCTGTTTTTATAGCAGGAGGCGGAGAACTCGCCTTTTCTCTTGTATCATCGCTTCGCATGGTTAACTTAAAAAAACAAGCAGACATAGCTGTATTTTTGCTTGTAGAGGATAACGAAAGTTATGACAGGAGATTCGATTATATCGATTCATCAGATTTTTCCATCGTAAAGTATTCTTCACTTCATTCGGTTAATAAATGCGGAGATATACTCATTGAAACGGGATTTTTGCTTTCTGATAGAGTTGAAGGTGTTGATGTATTTAAAAATCATATCAACAGGGCAAATAATATTATCTCGGCTGTCAATGCGTTAAAGATAAAAGAAACTGTTCTTGTGTCAGACGCCTCAATTTACGGAACACTCGGAAAAGATTTTGTTATTTCCGAAAAAGAAAAAACACATTCCGCTTTTAATTCGGATTCATTAAAAGCAATGCTGATTCAGTCCGTTGAGAATCTTTATTTTTCTGCGTCTCATATGTATGATTTTTCAATCAAAGCAGTTAGAAGCGGCAAGATTATATCTGCAAATTCAAGTTCCGATTTTGTAAGGAATATGCTGGAATCGGCTGTTCACGGAAAATCTTTGAATGTTAAGAATAGATCACCTAAAGTGTCTTATATAAGTATTAATGACTTGATTTCTGCTGTTCTGTTTGTCCTTTGTAACGGTGAGAACAATCAGGTGTATAACGCTTGCTCAGATAGTTCAACCGTAAATTCAGCGGAATTTTCACTTACGCTTTCGGATGCTTTTGATGAGTGTGAGGTTAACATAACTTCTGCAGGTGATTCTACGGACGGCTGTGCCATTGACTGCACAAGACTGAAAAAGCTTGGTTGGTTATCAATGGTCAACTACAAGGACGCACTCCTTATTTCGGGACACGAGGTAATGGATGATGACAGTATATTTATGTTTTCCGATTCATATGACGGCAAACTTAATGATATTCAACAGATACTTCTGGGCTTTTTACTTGAGGTTGACAGAATTTGCAAAAAGCATAACATAAAGTATTTCTTGGGCGGAGGAAGTCTTTTGGGTGCAGTAAGACATAAAGGCTTTATTCCGTGGGACGATGATGCAGATGTTATGATGCTTAGAAAAGATTACGACAGGTTTCTTTCGGTATTGCCGAGTGAACTCCCGAATTATCTTTTTGCACAGACTCAAAAAAATGAAAAAGACAGCCATTTTCCTTTTACAAAACTGCGAATAAACGATACTTTGCTTTCTACTGAGTTTACATCAAGATTTCCCAATATTCATAACGGAATTTTTCTTGATGTGCTTGCACAGGATTATACTTCAAACAATGCTTTCTTACGAAAAATTCATATGAAAGCAACTGCAAGCTCAAGATGGCTGGTGCTTGATAAGTGGAGAGGCACTTCGGTGAATGCAAACAGCAGATTTTCTTCTTTGTGTGCGAATATTCTGAGAAAGATTTTCCCGCTTGGATTTTTGCAAAAGGTTCAAAACAAACTTATTTCACTTCATAAGAATATGAAAAATCCGAAATATCTGTTTGACAGTATGGGAAGAAATGTTTCAAGAGGAGCTTTTCCTGCCGAATGGCTTGATGAGGCGATATGGGTTGATTTTGAAAATGCAAAACTGCCCATTCCTAAAGAATATGATAAGTACCTGAAGTATCTTTACGGGGACTATATGGAAATGATTCCTGTAAGCGAAAGACATGTAAGCCACGATATCAAGCAAATTGATCTCGGAGAATACGCAGGATATGTCTGCAAAGACAGTTTTGCAAAGCTTGAAAAATAATTCTAAATTGCATTATTAAGTGGGATATTATTAAAAATTTCAGCTTATAGTAATTGTAAGCAATATTAAGACAGTACCCATTTTTATTGACAAATTCAATCCCCAAAAGTTTTTTTATCGAACTTTTCGGGGATACTTATATCTTATGGCTCTGTTAACAATTCAGCATAGGGTAGGGGATAATATCATTTGGATTAGCACTGTGTTCGGCAATAAATTTTTCCATCCATATCATATCGTACCACTTATCAAATTTGTATGCACATTTATGAAAAATACCGACAGTTTTATAACCGAGTTTTTTGTGAAAGCAAACACTATCGTTATGCAGATGTTTATCCTCATGTTCAGTGTAAGCAATACAGGCATTTACATTTGTCACACCCTGTTTTGCGAGAATTTCTTCGAGCTTTTCGTAGAGTTTTCTGCCGATTCCGTTTCCGTGATTCTCAAGGCGGATATAAATACTTGTTTCAACTGACCAATCATACGCTTTTCTGCCTTTGAAAACTCCGGCATACGCATAGCCGACAATTTTTCCGTTGAGTTCGGCTACAATATAAGGGTACTTTTTGAGCGTAGTTTTATACGATTTGCAAATTCTTCAACGGTTGGAACATTGTATTCAAATGTTATTGCCGTGTTTTCAATATATGGTTTGTATATGGCGAGCAATTCTTCGGCATCGCTTATTTGTGCCGTTCTGATATGCAATTTATCGTTCACAATTATGACCTCTTTAATACTTTATGACATCATAATAATACACTAAGTTTAGTCATAATCAATATTTTAGGCATTTTGAAGTATATAAAAAAAGAAAAAAGTCGGCACTCAAAAAAGTTGCCGACTGATAAACACCCCAACATTTTTATTATAACACAATGTGAATTTTACTTCAATAGATTTTCTAAAAATAAAATTATAAATATTTTTAATAAAAGTGTTGACAATGTGGACAACTAACTGTATAATATAGACAAAGAAAAGAACTTAAGGAGGTTTTAATAATGAAAGCAAGAAAACCTTACTTCAAACAAATCAGAGATTATATGCGGAGCTTGCCACCTAACTCTACAGCCCGTGTATTCTAAGAGATGATCTTCTAATTCTTACTTGTTTTGTCGGAACAGCTGATTATTTTGATGTTATAAAAACATATTTATTAATTTTTAATCGCAAGAGCATTCCGAATTCGTCTTTAGCAATCTACATCTTATGATTGAAATTCGTCCAATTAAGCATTAAAGGTTATCGAATTTAATACTCGGGAGAACGGAATTTTAATTATAACTTAATATATATTGAAATCTAAAAATTGGTGGTTAGTCCAATGAAAGCTTAATCGTTATTTAAGCAAAATAAGTCCGAAACGGAGATAGTCCAATGGAAATTAATACTAAAACCAATGGATGAACAGCTTATACAACAGCACACAGAGTAGTCTGAATTTAAAGAATGTAAGAGGCTGAATTTAATAAGCAGTTCAAACGGAATGTAAATTCGGAAACTTATAATACAGAGTGAAACCGTAAATTTCAATCTGATTTCTAAAATTCAAGGTAAACTAAAGTGTCAGGAGTTAATTCCGATGAGATAAGAACTTAAATTAAATCTCGCTTATGCGACAAGATTGGAGATATTCCGATGTATGCTTGAGATTTTAAACCGATACAAAGTCAAAAATAAAATCCATTAACTGGAATTGACGGTATACGGTTACTGATATTGATTTGACAAAAAGTTAATATAAGTCGTAAATAAAGCATTGATTAGCAGTAAAGGAAATGTCGGGATGACATAGAAATCTGCAAACAACAGGAGATTATTCCAATGAGAATTTAGGTCTTATAGTTTGATTGTAGTATACATACTCAGATGTATAAACACAATTAGTCGAAGCTAAAGTAAAAGGAGTTAATTCCGATGAGATAAGAACTTAAATTAAATCTCGCTTATGCGACAAGATTGGAGATATTCCGATGTATGCTTGAGATTTTAAACCGATACAAGGTCAAAAATAAAATCCATTAACGGGAATTGACGGTATACGGTTACTGATATTGATTTGACGAAAAGTTAATATAAGTCGTAAATAAAGCATTGATTAGCAGTAAAGAAAATGTCGGGATGACATAGAAATCTGCAAACAACAGGAGATTATTCCAATGAGAATTTAGGTCTTATAGTTTGATTGTAGTATACATACTTAGATGTGTAAACACAGTTAGTCGAAGCTAAAGTAAAAGGAGTTAATTCCGATGACTATATAGGCTGACAGTCCAAAATTCCAAAGACTTAGTTTAAGGACAGGTACAATTGATTCAGAGAAAAAGTTGATAAGCTTTTAAGCAATCTTTGTACTGATTGATATTATGAATTTTAACGGTCAAAAGACTTTTATATTCAAATTTAAGAACGGAGATAAGTCCAATGTAATACAAAGTTATTATTGTCAAGGGCATAATATCCGATATTGGAGATGAGTCCAAAGGGCATATTATTTAATTTAAAATAACAACATACCCCTTTAAAAATTGCTATTTATAAATCAACCGATTACGGAGGTGACTGCAACAGCAGTCACCTCTGCTTTGCGTGTTATACAATGTATTATCACGAGAAATAGGGGAGTTGCGTTTTTGATAAAATACACATAAAAACAGGGGACAGAAAAATCTGTCCCCTTAACTTTAGGTGCAACTATTATATGTCGATTCCAATTACTCAACGCCGAGAATCTCTTTGCTTGCAACAACAAGCTTTTCACAGATTTCTGCAGCATTATCTTTATCCTTACCGACTGAAGTAATATAGAGCTTAATCTTTGGCTCAGTTCCGCTTGGACGGATAATAACAGCGTTGTCATCCGCAAGGTGAAGAGCAATAACATTTGACTTAGGAAGGTCAATGTCGGTAACGCTGCCTGTTGCAACATCTGTTTCTTTCCTGAGAAAATAGTCGGAAACCTTAACAACATCGTAGCCTGCAATGCTCTTTGGTGTGTTATCTCTTACAGCTGTCATAATATCAGACATCTTTTGCATACCGGCGGCACCGTCAAACTCGAATGAGTATGTCTGATTGAGGTAGTAACCAAATTCTTCGTAAAGACCGTCTATAACCTCAGCAAGTGACTTGCCCTGTTTCTTATAGTAAGCTGCCATTTCACAAACGAGCATTGACGCAACAACAGCATCCTTATCTCTTACATATGTGCCTGAAAGATAGCCGTAGCTTTCCTCAAAACCAAAGAGATATCTGTTTTCTTCATGCTTTTTCTCGAGGTTGAGAATAACTTCACCGATATACTTAAAGCCTGTAAGAACATTCTTGAGTTCACAGCCGTATTTTTCGCAAAGCCTGTTGATGAGTTTTGTAGTAACTATAGTTTTTACTACAACAGGCTTTTCAGGAAGCTTACCGCTTGCCTTTTTACAAGAGAGAATGTAATTTGTGAGCATTACACCGTCCTCGTTACCTGAAATGAGTCTGTAACTGCCGTCATAATCCTTAACGGCAATACCTACACGGTCAGCGTCAGGATCGGTTGCAAGGAGAAGGTCAGGCTGTTCTTTTTCACAAAGCTCAAGACCTTTTGCAAGTGCCTCTTTGATCTCAGGGTTCGGATAAGGACATGTTGTAAAGTTGCCGTCAGGAAGTTCCTGCTCGGGGACAACAACTACATCATTAACACCAATCTTACCGAGAACCTTTCTTACAAGCTTATTACCTGTACCGTTAAGCGGTGTATAAATAACTTTAAGGTCTGCACCATTGCAAACGCCGGGGTTAACCTGCTGTTCCATAACTTTTTCAAGATATGTGTCATAAACGCTCTCGTCAACATATTCAATCATGCCGCTCTTAACTGCCTCGTCAAAATCGGCAATTTTAACATCCTTGAACATATCAAGCTTTGAAATCTCGTCATATACAGTGTTTGCGGCAACATCAGTCATCTGGCAACCGTCCTCACCGTATGCCTTATAGCCGTTGTATGCTGCAGGGTTGTGGCTGGCTGTAACCATAATACCTGCCTGACATTTAAAGTAACGAACGAGGTACGAGAGAACGGGAGTAGCTGAAGTTCTGATGTGATGTAAACCTTAATGCCGTTTGCCGCAAGAACTCTTGCCGCCTCATTCATAAATAAATCTGCTTTAATTCTGCTGTCGTGAGAGATTGCAACAGAACCATTGCCGTACTTTTTAAGCACATAGTTAGCAAGTCCCTGTGTAGCCTGACGAACAACATAAATATTCATTCTGTTAGTACCTGCACCGATAATGCCTCTGAGGCCTGCGGTACCGAATTTTAAAGCTGTGTAGAAACGATCATAAATTTCATCTTCGTTGTTTTTTATACTTTCAAGCTCTGCCGTAAGGTCTTTGTCCTCAACTGCGTTTTCAAGCCATTCGTTATAAGTCTGCTTAATATCCATGATTATGCCCCCAACTTAAAATTTTCACAAAAATGCGACCAAATTCTGTGGCAAGCCCTTCTTGCCTATCATAATTCACTATACCATAATTCACAAAAAAAAACAAGTTTTTTATTTGTACATTTTCAAGAATATGTGCTGAAAAACAAAAAATATCACGCAGAAATCATAATTTTTATCCCTGCGTGATATTTATGTCTGAAATCTGTAAAATATTATTTATTTTACAAGTTTATACGAAACTTCGTTTTCGCTCAAAGAGTAACCGTTCTGCTGTGCCTCAAGAAGAATCTTCTGAAGATTATCCCACTCTGAGTCCTTCGGAATGTAAATATATTTCGGAATTTTTTTGCTGTTTACCGAATAATATGAGCGAAGTCTTGCAAGACTGTTCTGATTTTCACCCGTAACATATGCCGAAAGCGTTCCGTAAGGAAAATCCTCTGCCGCAAGATAAGTCCATGTTTTTTGCGTAAGGAACAGTATGTTTCCTTTTTCAAGATTTTGATATTGACTGATATCGGCATAAATCTGCTCATAGGTTTGTGCGTTATTTGGTGTTGTTTTTATACCTTTGCAGGGCCGTTCTGAATTGTCTGTGTCAGCTGTTTCGGTTCACTGTCCCAGAAGCAATGTTCTGCCTTGACGGTAATCTGAAAACAAGCCTGCAGAATAATCAGAAACGCAGTCATCACGAATGCAAAATATTTACACGGAACAGCGTAGTCAAGATTATCGGGATTTGCTTTCATTTCCTTAATCAGATTGCCGATGAATACAAAGCTTGCAATATTTGATGCGGTGCAAGCCATTGCAGTTACATAAAAATACTGATTTGAGGAGAAACACAATGCAACAGAATAAAAAATTCCGAGAACAAAGAGTGAAGCAAACAGTTCTCTTTGCTTATTTTCAGAAAGAACATACGCTGTGATGCCCATGAAAATCATCGGGAACATAATCGCATTGTAGTAAACGCTTGTCATTGTCGGCATAAACATTACAAGCGCCAAAATAACGATTGCACTTGTAAGAATAAGATAAATCGAACGGTGTTGTCTTCTCTTTCTGTCAAGCAACATAACAATTGCGGTGGCACCGTATGCCATAAGTACATATTTAAAATGAGTGTGACATTCTACGATTGTTTTAAAGTAGTAATTCATCTTTGCCATAAAGCCCATTTGCGGATGGTCGGGATCGGCAAGAAGATAGGGGAGATTTGAGAAAATCTCATTAATACTTACTCTTGAAAGTACAAATACAAGGAAAATAGCCGCAAGTATTCCTGCTCCCAAGGTAAACCACAGAAAAGTCTTAATCGAGAAAAGTTTAGAATTGAACAAATTTTTATTAAGGGCAGTTTTCTTAATTACATAGTGAACTCCTATTGCAATAATATACATTACATAAACTGCCGCAAGGTACGGACAGCAGAGAACTGCGCCTGCAAATGCAAGTCCGCTGATTATGAGCGGTAATTTTTTTGAATAATCGGCTGTTGCCATTAAAACACCCGTGAGCGCAATTAGGTCAAGTCCCATTGTGTTATAACTCAATGCCATAATGTCAAATGGTGTAAAGAGGAAATAAAGCACACAACCGAATACTGAAAAATATCCGTACTTTTTAAGTCTTGAATAGATAACGCACACAATAACAGCGTGACAGATTACATAGAAAACTCTTGCCGCAAAGATTATTCCGACAGTAGATTGCGTAATCATTGTGTAGAGCCATACGAACGGCAAAAGTAGAAATCCTGAAAGCTGTGTGAGGTGCCATTCGTCACCGAGTAACGAATCACCGAGAGTTAATCGGTGCGGAATTGTAAGATAAAACGATTCGTCGTTACCGCCGAAACCGTAATAGCATTTCCAAAGTGAAAATCCAATAGCAAAAGCCATAAGCACAGCAAAAATTATGTGCTGCCACTTTCCTTTATCAGGCTTTGAACGCAAATCCTTTATTATGTTCGCAAGCGATTTAAAACCGTCAATAAGCAGTTTTGCAACAAGATTCATAATAAATGATGCGGCGGCGGAAAGCACAAAAACTATCGGAACCGTAACAAAGTAATACGGAAGTCTGTCAGGCATTAATATTACTTTTTCGCAGAGTACGGGGTAAACAATGCTGTCAAAAATAAAGGAAATAAGATAAATTCCAAGTGCAAGGTCAGAAACTTTCCAAAGTGCAATTTTAGCGGCTTTCGGGAAGTTATCGGTCTTGATTCTCTTAATCAAGAGAAAAAGCAGTACAGATAAAACAAACGGTTCAAATCCGTACCAATAAATGTATGTACCCGATTTGAATGTTGTGCCGTAGCTTCTGAAATAATTGAATGTGCTGAATACGAAAAGTGAAAAAACAAAGAGTACAAGCATTGTTCTTGTTTCATTTTCAATCCGTATTCTCTTATGTAACAACCCACAAAGTAGTATGCAACGGGTAGAATCCCTGCCACCAGCTTGGGACAAGTTTCTGAAACTCATCAGATGAAGTCGGATTAGTCCACCAATCAAGTGAACCAAAATTAAAAATATTAAATAACGAGGGGATGATTGTCAGAAAAACAGCTGTTACAAGGAGTACCTGCTTTTGCTTTTTGCTTTTAAGTTTTCCGTAAGCAAGATTAAGGAACGGTGCAAGCAGAAACAACCCTATGTACATTTCAATGTACCAGGAGTAGTTGGAACCGGTAAAATCAAGCGTTCCGAGTATGAAAGATTTCAGGTCAAAAACATCACCTTGTGCAATGTTTTTGTAAATCATACACGCAAGTGTTGAGAT
>ENA-OQAS01000202-OQAS01000202.1-human-gut-metagenome-genome-assembly--contig:-NODE-202-length-31601-cov-10.137955_pt1 | contig 31601 bp, 32 predicted proteins | sample MGYA00242733_ERZ504523 | MGnify/ENA primary metagenome ERZ504523 (study PRJEB26092, sample SAMD00036239) | human gut metagenome | host: Homo sapiens | study: EMG produced TPA metagenomics assembly of...
AAAGAGCGGTACACCTCCGCCAAAAAATCCATGTGGCCGGGCGTATCCACAATGTTGACTTTACATCTGTGCCACTGGAAGGAAGTGACTGCCGCTTGAATGGTAATCCCACGCTGCCGCTCCAAAACATGGTGTCCGTCCTCGTTGTCCCTTTTTCGACGCTCCCCGGTTCTGAAATGGCTCCGCTGGCATATAGCAGGCTCTCCGTCAAGGTCGTCTTTCCAGCGTCTACATGCGCAAGAATTCCAATATTGATTATTTTCATGTGATTGTCCTCCCTTTACTGCCCCGAAGGGCATAAAAATCCCCAGCAGTAAAATACTTTTACCACTGGGGATGATAATTTGCGGACATACACATATACAGCATACACCTGTTTGTGAGTGCTGTTTTTGGGGATATGTCAAAATTGATAAGGCAAAAGTATTCTTAAATTGGGTACAAAAAACTAAGCCCCTACAAAAGGGACTATCATAATCCTTTGTTCCCACTATTTGATTATAGTTTTATTTAAGAATACCTTGCCGCATATTTTTTACTCCTTTTCTGGAATTGAATTATTAGAATTATTATATCACATCAGTTTTAGGAAAACAAGTATCTAAAAGAAATTTTTCTTCCCCTTATATGTAACAATCATACCGGCTTCCTAACGTTCAGAATGGTTTCTACTGTCTGCTGCGGTGTTTGGTTGGAATTGTCCAGCCAAAAGCCGATCCGTGGTGTTGTCTGCATTTTACTAAATACAAATTCAATGTATACAGAAAGAAATATATAAGGAGTGGGAGGGATTCCGCCGTAGTCGGCATTGTAGGAAAATCCAAAAGTTTAGATTTTCTCAAAATGCTTATCTTTTGGTCTTTGGTTCGGAATAGTGTAGTGCTGGCGGTCTATCTCTTGTTTTCGGTTGCTTGCTTCCTTACCGTACATGAGCATTAAGTCAAGAGGTATCACAAGCAACGATATAATTGAATTCAGCACATCATTATGACAAACAAAATCTATTGACCAAGTAACAAGTAACAAATAAAAAATTAACACCTTTGCAAAATCAAGTATTGTAAAACCTATTGTAGCTGTAACTTTTACTGATTTGAATGAATTTTTCCGAACTAAATAGAATGATATAAGAAAAGTAATAATTAATAAAACCGCAAATATTAAATAGCAATTGTTAACAATGAAATCAGCAAATACTTCGGCTACTCTATTACTTCCACACAGATAAAATAAAAATGCAATAATTGCAAAACCACAATTACTAAATAAAATAATCATTGCGTACTCCTTAAATTATTTCTAATTAAAAAATCACTTAATGCAAAAGCAAGTTCTATAATTTTATATACTTTATTCACTTGAATTATACCTATATTGTATAAAATTGTCAACAAAAAGTTATAATATTATACTCACAAGGTATAATTTATGGAGCGGGTACGGCAAATGCAAAGAATTAAGGAACTACGAAAAGAAAAATCTATGAACCAAATTGCATTGGGAATGGAACTTAACTTTTCGCAAAAGATAATCAGCGAATATGAAAACGGAAAGGTTGAACCGAGCATTACAACGCTCAAAAAGCTTGCGTCAATCTTTAATACATCTGTTGATTATATAATTGAATATACGGACATCAGACAGCCGATTGACAAAATTGCACAGTCTAAACTTTCGGAAACGGAATGCGAACTTCTCAATGAATTTCGTTGTCTGCCAAAAGAAAAACAAAACATTGCCCTTGGTATCATTATGGGATTAAAGCACAGTTAATTGTAGCCAATATAATTTTATTCGTATCGTGTTTGCACACGAAATGATTGGTAGCCTTGCGACCGCCGCCGGTGGCGGAAAAAGGGAGCAATGCGCTGTCTGAAATAACGAGCAATAGGAAGCACATTTATGTGCAACGCATTGCGACTATATTTCAGACGGGAGAACACAGTTCGCCGCTACAGTATGACGGTTGTTTTGCGGTCTTTATAAAATTTGTTTTAACATATAGTTTACACTACTACTTGCGGGCGTCCGATGAACGCCCCTACTGATTAACAATAACTTTCATATAAAAACATATAAAAATCAGGCTGACAGGTTATTAAAAATCTGTCAGCCTGTTTTTTTAATTATAACTTAGATTAAATCAATAATATGCCTTTTCAACATTTGATTTGTCGGCAAAATCAGCAAAATGCTCATCTGCGTATGAGCCCTTTTTAACATAGATTGTAAGTTTATCAGAATCGACACAAGTCAAGAAACTACTTTCTATTGAGGTAAGTGATTCCGGAAGATAGAGTGTTTCAAGTTTTGTCCATGCAAAAACAGAATCACCGACAGTTGTTACTGATTCGGGAAGTTTAATCTCCTTGATTCCTGAATACTGGAACGCAGATTCCTTGATTTCGGTTACCTTATCAGGAATTTCAATAGTTTCAAGCGACTCGCAATTGCTAAAACAGAATTCTGAAATTCTCTTTAGGTTTTTCGGAAGCTGAACCGTTTTCAGGTTTTTATCATGTACAAACAAACCGTCAGGAAGATTTTTGATGTTTTCAGACTCAAACACAACACTTTCAAGGTTATCGTTTTCTGAAAAATAGTTATCCTCGCCGCTTGCCCAATCATCAATTCTTAAATCAATACAATTTTTTGGAATTACGATTTCGCTCTTCTTTGCTGCTTCTTTTGAAAGATTGACAATGCAACTGTTTTCATCCCACACGAAGTCACCGTCAACTGCATCTCCGACTTCAGCAGCACTTGAATCATCAGCCGATGAATCATTCACGGACTCAACCTTGCTTGAAGATTTGTCGGTTGAAGATGAATTGTTACCGCCCGAACAACCCGTTGCAACCGCACCAAGCGCAACCGTCAAAGCCAAAAGTGAAACTATAAATATTCTTTTCATTTTTTACTCTCCTCATGTTTGCTTTATATCATTGCTTAATACAGCAAAGTTATTATATTATTTAAAACAAGATTTTGTCAACAAGTCAAAATCTTATTCTCTAATATCAACAAAGAACAACTTTTTCGGTACAAAAAATTATATTAATTTTATATCAAAATCAAAATTTATTATTTAAACCGCTACAGCATAAAATCAGGCTGACAGGTTATTAAAAATCTGTCAGCCTTAAATTATTTTATCAAGTTTTCGCTACGGATAAAAATCAATAAACAACAACACGGGTTCCTGAGGAAATGTTGTTATAGATTTTCTTAGCTGCGTTGTACGGTGTGTTTACACAGCCGTGTGAGCCGTGACCCTTGTACCTTGTTCCGCCGTATTCCCAGCTTGAACGCATGATGCGTCATGGATTCCGCAACCGTCAGATGTGAACGGTAGCCAGAATGTTACATGAGAGTTATTCATCAAAGTTGCAGGCGATGCCTTGTAGATGATTGAATATGCACCCTTTGGCGTATCGTTTGTACCGTAGTTGCCGGTTACAACATCTGTTTCAACAACGAGCTTACCGTTCTTGTAGTACCACATATGCTGCTGATTGATGCTAATTTCAACATATGTGCCGCCGACTGAAACACCGTAGGCATTCTTGCTGATCTTTACACTCTTTGTCTGGAATGTGCCGAGACACTTGTACTTTTTCGGGTTACTGCTCGGTCCCGAATACTTGTAAGCACGAATACGGAAGTAATAGGTCTTGCCGACTGTAAGCTTTTTGGTGTTGTAGAAGTATTCTTTGTTTCACCAAGCTTTGTATATTTTCCGTTCTTTGAGGTTGAATAGAAAATCTCATATGCTGTCGGAGTGGTCATTGCCTTGCCCCATGTGAGATTTACTCTTGAAAGTCTTGTATCTGTCTTGAAATTAACGGCATTAAGACCTGCCACACATCTTATTGTTGACGGTGACGAATAGTAAGTGTTCTTTTTGATTGCACGGTAAGCCCTAATCTGATAGTAATACGCTCTGCCGTTCTTAACTCCCTTATCTCTGAAAGAAGTTGTGGAATTTGAAGTGATTGTCTTGTAAAGAACATACCTGCCCTTTGTGTCACCGCTCATACGGTAGATTTTGTAGCCTGTTGCCTGTGAGTTCTTTGACCACGAAGTGTAATTGCAGAACCCGACTCCTTGAGTGAAACGCTTACGGCATTCGGGAGAGTAGCTGTTCTGTAGGTCTGACTCTTACCCTCATACTTTACACCGTCATGCTCAACATAGGCGGCAACCTTTACATCATACCAGGTTGCTGTCCTAATCTTTTTGAGTGTACAGGCATTTGACTTTACATATGTAAATCTTGAAAAATTCTTGTGTGCGTCATTGTTGCGGTAGTAGATTACATAGCCTGTTGCACCGCTTACTTTATCCCACTTGAACGAAAGCGAATTTGTTGTATATTGCGTTCTTGTGAGATTCTTGATTGCGCCCACATTCGGCTTAACCGGCTGAGTCGGAGAAACCGTAGGAGTTACGGGCGGCTCTGTTACCGGCTGTGAAGGCTCGGTTGCCTGAGTTGGTTCAACGCTCGTATCTGTTACATCAGATGCAACAGTTGCCTCTGTTGCAGGCTGAGAGTCTGTTTCTGCGGCAGAACAGCTAATGTTCCGACAACAGAACAAGCTACGGTAACTACTGCGAGAATTACAGCCAAGGTGTGTTTGAATTTGAATGTCATATATTTCATCCCCAATCGTATTTGATAATTAGATTATATATGTTTTTTTCAAAAAATAAAGAGTATTTAGTAAAAAATTTCAAAAATCTTCCACTAATTACTCTTACTTTATCTTGTCATTTTTATTAAGTCTTGAAAGACGTTCACATTCGGCAATCAGCTTGCTCTGTTTAAGCTTCTTTCGTCCTCAAGCACAGATTCACGAACCTGTTTTCGCAGTCTTTCAATGGTGTGTCACGGTTGCCTGTTATCTCTTTCGGGCTTAAATTTTTGGTGCAAGATTTGATGCACCCGGTCTTGTGAGCATCTGAATGGTGATATGCTCATGCTGAATGAGAGCGAAAAGCTGACTGAGAGAGGTACATTCGTCAATTGCCTTGACGAGTTCTTCCGTCGTTTTGTGACGGTATCCGTGCACCTTTGTTTCATTCAATTTCACTCACCGCCCTTTATCGCCTTTTGCGGAACATTGTTATCATTATATTTCCGAATAAATGCCTCCGCTGTTTGATGAAGGACATTTGTACCTTAGATTATACTTAATTTTCACAAGATTTTCAATATTTATTTTCGGTTTCTTTGTTTACATCAACACTTTTTTATGATATGCTGACTAACAGATACGCAAAATGTCCGTATAATCGACATTTTTCAGCGTTAAAAAATTTTTGTCAGGAGTAGAATAATGAAAAAAACTATTTGTGCCGTAACGGCTGCCATGCTTGCACTCACCTCGGTTTTGTGCGGTTGCTCAAGCAACGGTGAAAGCAGTTCGCAGTCGGGCAGTACAACCCCGGCAACTGTTGCCACAGACACAACCGTCAAGACAACAGGCGAAAAAATACATATAAACGACAGCACTCTCGGTGAAATCTGGATTACCGAGCTTGACGGTGTACCGAAAAATACACTCAACAACGATAACTTCACCTCTGACGACACTTTCAAATACTACAGTGAAAACGGCAAGGCCGCTTCAATGGAGGGAATCGACATTTCCTCCTACAGCGGAACGATTGACTGGGGCAAGGTTAAAAAATCGGGTGTTGATTTTGTTATGGTTCGCATCGGCGGCAGAGGCTACGGTTCTGACGGAAAAATGTACTCGGACGATTCCGCCCTTTCATATATAAAGGGTGCTAAGGCGGCAGGACTTAAAGTCGGCGTGTATTTCTTCTCTCAGGCTGTCAATAACGATGAGGCAATTGAAGAGGCTGACTATATAAAGACACTTCTCGGCGATGAAACAATCGATTTTCCCGTTGCATATGACTGGGAAATCATCAAGGATGATGACGCAAGAACCGACAGCGTTTCAGCCGCTCAGGCAACAGCCTGTGCAAAGGCATTCTGCAACCGTGTAAAGGAGCTTGGCTACACACCGATTATCTATTCTCCGAGCAAGGAGCTTTACTTTAAATATGACCTCACACAGCTTGCAGATTTTGACATCTGGTACTGCGAATACGCAAATGTTCCGACATTCTATTATCAGTTTTCTATGTGGCAATACTCCTCATCAGGCAAGGTTGACGGAATTGAGGGCGATGTTGATATGAACATCTGCTTCACAAACATAGCCGATTACGATTAAGAAAGGATAATATATATGAAAAAGATAGCAAGCTTTACAATCAACCACAACACACTTATGCCGGGTGTTTACATTTCAAGAATCGACGGAGATATTACAACATACGATATGCGTTTTGTAAAGCCGAACACACCGCCGTATCTTCCAAATCCCGTTATGCACACAATTGAACACCTTTTTGCAACATATGCCCGCAACAGCAAATTGCCGACAATGTAATCTACTTTGGACCTATGGGATGCAGAACGGGTTTTTATTTTCTCGTTCGTGATATGTCAAATGAGGACGCATTACAGCTTATAAAAGATACAATAAAGCAGTGTGCGGAGCACAAAGGGGAAATCCCCGGAACAACTGCAATTGAGTGCGGAAACTACCTTGAACACGACCTTGACGGTGCTTTAAAAGAGTTAAATAAATATTACTCTTTGTTAAAAGATTACACAGTTGATAACTTACCGTATAATTAATATAGGGAATTATTGTTTAAATTACCCTGTTTTTTGTAACCTTATCCCCTGTCTTATTATTAATTATGACATTTTTTAATTCTCATATTGCAATTTCGTAACTATTTGGTATAATAAAGGTATCGTGTTTGTTACAAAAATGTAACGGTTAATGAGATAGGAGAAATTATTTTGGAGACAAAGTTCATTGGTTTGGAAGGTTTCAATGAAATCGAGAGTCTTCCGACAAAGAAACGCAAAGTTTGCAGGCGTGAGCTTACAACAGCACAGAAAACTGTTCGCTTTGTAAAGAGAGCAACAACATTTTGTGCAAAATCAGTTGTAAGAATGTCAAAAAACACAGCTGCAAAACTCGCACAGGCAATTGAGAACAGGAAGGGTTCTTTAAAGTCTGTTACAATCAAGTCTGTTAATTCGTCAAAGAAAGCAAAAACACAGATATCAGCTATTGACAAAGCATTCAACGAATCAAGAAACGGCACAACAAAGAGTGCCGGAGAGATTGTATCGGAACTTTCGTTCAAAAGCGGAAAGCAGTATGCTCACCTTGCACCGTCGGCAATCCGTTCGCAGAAGTTGCTCAGAAAAAAGGCTGTGCTTGCAGTAGTAGCCTGTTTCAGTGCAATCACACTTTCATGTGTAACGGTTGCAAGCGCACTTGATATGAAAGATAACAACAGCGTACAGACACCTGCACTTGTTGCAACAAGTGACGAGGCTGTTCCTCATACTGAAATTGACGGCGAATCGGCATCGGCAAACCTCAAGGCAATTTCACCGTCATGCGCAAGTCTTTATATTGACGGCAAGTTCATCGGTGCAACAGAAGAAATTGATCAGCTCAATGCAGACCTCGATCAGGTTCTTGTTGATTACCGCAGAGATTACGATGACGAAACAACAACCGAGTTTGCAAATTCGGTGGAGGTTGTAACAGGTAACGCAAGCGGTACAGACCTTATTACCGCAGACGAGGTTATGGCACTTGCAGACGGCAAGTTTTCAATCTCACTTTCAACAGACATTGTTTACACAAGAGATGTGGCTTATGACACAAAGGTAAAGTATGACGAGGACAAGTCTTCTTCATACAAAAAAGTTACCACAAAGGGCGTTAAGGGTGAAGAAGAAGTAACGGTAAGAACTACATTTGTTGACGGTGTTCAGACCGATGCAGTTCAGACTGACGCAAAAATCTTAAAGAGGCAGTTGACGAAGTTGTTGTAAAAGGCAAGGCTGAGGATACTTCATCAAGCACAGCTTCATCGTCAACCTCATCAGACAGCAGTTCTTCATCAAGTTCAAATTCATCTTCAAGCTACACAACAGGCTCATCGGGTATGTTTGCATGGCCACTCCCCTACACACATACATTGACAAGTACCTTCGGCACACGCTGGGGCAGACTTCACGGCGGACTTGACATTTCAGACGGCGGTGTTTACGGACAGCTATTTATGCATCCGCAAGCGGTACCGTAACATTCTCGGGTGGTGACAACAGTGGCTACGGCAACTATGTTATCATTGACCACGGCAGTGGCTACACAACACTTTACGGTCATTGCAGTTCACTTGTTGCAGTAACAGGTCAGTATGTAAATCAGGGCGACCTCATCGGTTATGTCGGTTCAACAGGCAACTCAACAGGCCCTCACCTCCATTTTGAAATCCGCCTCAACGGTGAAAAAATGGACCCCCTCGGCTACACAAGCTGATTTAATTAAATATTGATTATTTGTAAAATTAACCCCCGATTGCATAGTCGGGGGGTTGTTGTTGTCTATAAATACCGCAAAACAATTGCAACACTGTAGCGGCGATCAGCGATCGCCAATCGAACTGATTGCAAAATCGGTTCGACCTTGTTCAAGATATTTGTTATATAAAAAAGTTTTGATATAATTAAAATTATCCCCTATTCAAGTGAATAGGGGGGATTTTACATTTAAAATATAACTATTTTAAAACCACTGAAGATATTTCACAAACACAGTTTTACCATTATATTCTACATCATAATTGAGTAAATACAACTCTTTTACCTTTTTGGATAAAGAATTGCATAATAAATGTAAATTCAATGAGTTTAGTGACATTGCAGAAACATTAAGCGTTCCACCTCTTCGCAAGTATTCATTTTCAAACAATTCACTTACAAACTTTTCATAATCACTATCTTCATCATTTATAACTGTGTCCTGAAAAAGAAAACATTCAGTATTAACTAAATCATTACTTATCTGATTACCATACAGAGAATTGAGTATTTTATCATTTTTTAACAGTCCACAAACAAAATCAAGTCCTTTTATAGAAAGACCCGTCACTTGTAGTGCTTGAGTAATATTAGAACCCTGTGTGTGATAATTTTCTTCTATAATTACACTTTTAAATAACGAACAAGTTTGAGACACAGATATCTCATTCATACCAAGAATTGGGAACACCAAATAAGAAGTTAGATCAATACCAAAATTATTATAATAAAAATACATATTACATATAACATTTTTTAGATAGCTATTGTCACTATCTACATGTACGTTAATAATATCATCTTTATTTACTTCATTTTTCTTTTGAAAATCAAAACTTCCATCTCTTAAAATTTTATACTGTAAATTTGGAGGATTAATTCTTGATGTATCTAATTGTAAAACGCCATAATCCGGTATTTGTTTTTTTACTAAAGAAAAATCTATTTTTGTAAACATAAATCACCTTACTTAGTCACAGTACTTGATCCATTCCCAAAATAATAGTCCTTAGCTATAGTTCTAACTATAACACCAGAGAAACCCACTCTATACGTAGTTTTTTTACTTGGCACATAAAAAGAAGCTGTTGCACTATTTGCACGCCCTTCTGTACCATCTAAGTATGGACAAGATATAGATTTAGAATAATATGTTTTTGATGAAAAGACTTTTGTATCTCTGCAATACACCGTACCTGTAACTTTTTTCAAACATGATGCTGTCGCATTCCAACTAAGGATAGCTCTGTCATTACCTATTTTTACCAAGGAAACACTAAAAGTTGGATAACTTGTTGTCCCTAATAAAAGTTTATCATTTTTATTTGCTTTTTTCAAGACAATTTTTCCATTATCAGTATAATATGCTGTAATATCTACACCATTTTCTAATTCTTCTGTACTGACTTCAATTTCATATGAAGAATCTAACAATTATATGTATCATCATAGTTAGATGTTTTTGCATAACACGTAACTATGCAACAGCATAAAATAGTTAAGATAACTGAAATTGATGTAATTGTTTTAATTTTTCTCATTTTTATTCTCCTTTATTTTCTTTTGTTATATAATATCACATAATATTTTATTGTGCAAGTATTTTTTGCATTTTATTGTTTTATTATTATCTCAACCTACTAGCACAGTAAAAATTCAATTAATTACTAATATATTTAATTATAGATTTTATATTTTAAAAAACGGCTGAAAATTCAGCGTTTTTGTAACATATATTCAAATCATCTGAACATATACTGTGCGGTGTCGAGGACTGACTCCATTGTCTTAAAGGCTTTGTTTGCCTTTTTCTTGAGTTTTGGGTTGCTGTCTACCATATTTTTGCCGACAATACCCATGCAGACGCCTGCCGTCATTCCTATTGCAACGCCTTTCATCACATTCATCATTGGACTTGTATTCATAATCACACCTCCCCATCTTGCAAATTCATTGACAAAATGTGTGTTTTTTCATCTTTGTCACACGGCTTTGTCAAAAAAACTTGCATTATTATTGTTTACGATTTAAAATGTATTTAAACAGAAAAAGAATGGAATAATAAAAATTGGAGTGATAACTTTTGGCAACTCTCAACCTTGTGCTTGTTGAACCCGAAATTCCGCAGAACACGGGCAATGTGGCACGAACCTGTGCCGCAACGGGAACAAGACTTCATCTTGTCAAGCCTATGGGCTTTGAACCCGACGATAAAAAACTTAAAAGAGCCGGACTTGACTACTGGCACTTGCTTGACATCACATATTATGAGAACATTGACGATTTTTTGAAAAAACAAAGGGTGGAAAATACTTTTTCTTTTCAACAAAAGGAACTCACCGCCACAGCGATGTTGAATATCCCGACAACTGCTATCTTCTCTTTGGTAAAGAAACAAAAGGCTTGCCCGAGGAGCTTTTAATGCAGCATCCCGATGATACTTTAAGACTGCCTATGATTGACGAGGCAAGAAGTCTTAATCTTTCAAACTCGGTTGCAATTGCGGCTTATGAAGTTTTAAGGCAATGGGATTATCCTGCTTTGCAGAACAAGGGCGAGCTTCACAACCACAAGTGGAGCGACCTCAACAATATGACATAAGAACAAAAATAATATTCATAAGCTTCTTTAAAATCAGTATTTGTAAAGGCAGTGCAAAAAATACCTTTGCAGGCGAAATTTTTAAAGTTTTCTATTGATAAAAAGGGGTTTTTGATATATAATAACAGTGGTTGTAAAAATACTAAATTTTTACAAATTTCTTCTTACACGAAAGGAATGTATATTATGCAGCTCAACAAAGTATCTGTTGATGACATCAATGTAAAAGGTAAAAAAGTACTCGTTCGTTGTGACTTCAATGTACCGCTCAAGGACGGCGTAATCACAAACGACAACAGAATTACAGCAGCTCTTCCTACAATCAAGAAGCTTATCGCTGACGGCGGCAAGGTTATCCTTTGCTCACATCTCGGCAAGCCGAAGAACGGTCCCGAAGAAAAGTTCTCACTCGCTCCCGTAGCAGTAAGACTTTCGGAACTCCTCGGTCAGGATGTTGTTTTCGCTAACGATGACGAGGTTGTAGGCGAAAATGCTAAAAAGGCTGTTGCAGAAATGAAAGACGGCGATGTTGTTCTTCTCCAGAACACTCGTTTCAGAAAAGAAGAAACAAAGAATCTTGAGCCGTTCTCATCAGAACTTGCTTCACTCGCTGATGTATTCGTAATGGATGCATTCGGTTCGGCTCACCGTGCACACTGCTCAACAGTAGGTGTTACAGACCACATCAAGGACACAGCAGTAGGTTACCTCATGCAGAAGGAAATTGACTACCTCGGCAATGCCGTTGAAACTCCTGTTCGTCCGTTCGTTGCAATCCTCGGCGGTGCTAAGGTTGCTGACAAGCTCAATGTTATTTCAAACCTCCTCGAAAAGTGCGACACACTCATCATCGGCGGCGGTATGGCTTACACATTCCTCAAGGCTCAGGGCAAGGAAGTCGGTCTTTCACTCGTTGACGATACAAAGATTGACTACTGTAAGGAAATGATGGCTAAGGCTGAAAAGCTCGGCAAGAAGCTCCTTCTCCCAATCGACACAACAATCGCTGCAGGCTTCCCTGATCCTATCGATGCTGAAATCGAAGTTAAGGTTGTTGATTCAGACAAGATTCCTGCTGACATGGAAGGTCTTGACATCGGCACAAAGACACAGGAACTCTTTGCCGACGCTGTAAAGAGCGCAAAGACTGTTGTTTGGAACGGTCCTATGGGCGTATTTGAGAACCCGACTCTTGCAAAGTACAATTGCTGTTGCTAAGGCTCTTGCCGACACAGACGCAACAACAATCATCGGCGGCGGCGACAGCGCAGCTGCTGTTATTCAGCTTGGTTTTGCTGACAAGATGAGCCACATCTCAACAGGCGGCGGCGCATCTCTTGAATACCTCGAGGGCAAGGTTCTTCCGGGTATCGCAGCAATCGCTGACAAATAATTTAATCAAATAAAAGGGCGGATTTTTCCGCCCTTACTGATTTAACCCTGTTACTTTATTATAATAATAACATATTCTGAAAGGAAAATTATCATGGATAAGTCAAAGAGAAAGGCAATTATCGCCGGCAACTGGAAAATGAACAAAACGCCAAAGGAAGCTAAAGAGCTCCTCAACGCTATTACTCCCCTCGTAAAAGATGCCGGTTGTGAAGTAATCGCTTGTGTTCCTTATGTTGACCTTGCAACAGCACTTGAGGCTACAGAAGGCACAAATGTTAAAATCGGTGCAGAAAACTGTCACTGGGCTGAAAGCGGTGCTTTCACAGGCGAAATCTCAACAGGTATGCTCAAGGAAATGGGCGTTGAATATGTAGTTCTCGGTCACAGCGAGAGAAGACAGTATTTCGGTGAAACAGACGAAACTGTAAACAAGAGAACAAAGGCTGCTCTTGCCGCAGGTCTTAAGCCAATCGTTTGTGTCGGCGAACTCCTCTGGGAGCGTGAGTGCGATATCACAGAAGAAGTTATCGCAAGACAGATTAAGCTTGACCTCTTCAATGTAACAGAAGAAGAACTCAAGAATGTTGTTATCGCTTATGAGCCTGTATGGGCTATCGGCACAGGCAAAACTGCTACAGCTGATCAGGCTGAAGAGGTTTGTGCATTCATCCGTGCTACAATCGCTAAGCTTTACAATCAGGCTGCTGCTGACGCTGTTACAATTCAGTACGGCGGTTCAATGAATGACGGCAATGCTGACGAGCTTCTCTCAAAGACAAATGTTGACGGTGGTCTTATCGGCGGTGCATCACTCGTTGCCGAGAAGTTTGCCGCAATCGTAAAGGCTGCAAGCAAGTAATTTAAACAGTATATTCAAACACAATGCCGTGTCCTTTTGGGCACGGCACAAAAGTCTGTAATCGGCTTTTGGATTTTGTTTTTTGCATAACAAGATTGTGTATGCTTTATGGAAAGGACACGCAAAATGAAAAAACCGGTAATTTTAATGATTCTTGACGGCTTTGGTATTGCTCCCGAAAAAGGCAACGCTATCAAGGCTGCTAAAAAGCCAAACATTGACAAGCTTTTTGCATCTAATCCGCTCACACAGATTGGTGCGTCGGGTATGGATGTAGGTCTTCCTGACGGTCAGATGGGTAACTCTGAGGTTGGTCACACAAATATGGGTGCCGGCAGAATCGTTTATCAGGAACTCACAAGAATTACAAAGACTATCAATGAGGACAAGCTCAAAGATAACGAGGCTATTGTTGATGCAATGGACAAGGCTCTCAAGAACGGCACGGCACTTCACCTTATGGGACTTCTCTCAGACGGCGGTGTTCACAGCCACATTGAGCATCTCTACGGTATTCTTGAACTTGCTAAGAAAAAGGGTCTTAAGGATGTTTACATTCACGCATTCCTTGACGGCCGTGATGTTCCGCCTTCAAGTGCCGCTGAATATGCTGACAAGCTTCTTAACAAGCTCAAAGAAATCGGCATAGGCAAGGTTGCCACAGTTGAGGGCAGATACTACGCAATGGACAGAGATAACAACTGGGACAGAGTTGAAAAGGCATATGTCGCTATGGTATATGGCGAGGGCAACAAGGCTGACTGCCCTGTTTGTGCAATTGAAAACTCTTACAAAGACGGCGTAACAGACGAATTTGTTGTTCCTTGTGTTATTGAGGGCGGTGCTCAGGTTAAGCCAAATGACAGCATCATCTTCTTCAACTTCCGTCCTGACAGAGCAAGAGAGATTACAAGGACATTTGTTGACCCTGATTTTAAGGGCTTTGAGAGAAAGAACGGTTTCTTCCCCGTAAACTTTGTTTGCATGACTCAGTATGATGCAACAATGCCTAATGTTGAAGTTGCATTCAAGCCGCAGGTTCTCAAGAACACACTCGGCGAGTATGTATCAGACAAGGGCATGACACAGCTCAGAATTGCAGAAACAGAAAAGTATGCTCATGTAACATTCTTCTTCAACGGCGGTGTTGAAAAGCAGTATCCGGGTGAGGACAGAATCCTTGTTAAGTCGCCTGCCGTTGCAACATATGACCTTCAGCCTGAAATGAGTGCTTACGAGGTTACAGACAAGCTTGTTCCGGCAATCAAGAGCGGTAAGTACGATATGATTATCCTCAACTATGCTAACTGCGATATGGTTGGTCACACAGGCGTATTCGAGGCAGCCGTAAAGGCTGTTGAAGCTGTTGACACCTGCGTTGGCAAGGTTGTTGACGCAATCAAAGAAATGGGCGGTGTTGCTCTTATCACAGCCGACCACGGCAATGCAGATAAGATGGTTGCAGAGGACGGTTCACCGTTTACTGCTCACACAACAAACCCTGTTCCTTTCTGCGTAGTAAACTACGACTGCGAGCTTCGTGAGGGCGGCAGACTTGCCGATATCGCTCCGACAATGCTCCAAATTATGGGACTCGAGCAGCCCAAAGAAATGGACGGCACAAGCCTTATTAAGTAATTTATTTTACTGATTATATACAGAGCCACCGATGTTTTATCGGTGGCTTTTTTGTGTTAGCACAAAACTGTAGGGGTAGCCTTGCGACCGCCGCAAATTCCCGCAACGCAAAATTTAAGTTGTAAAATATCGTTAATCGGTGTAAAATAATATTACTTATGTATTGTTAATTATATGGCAGAGAAGGGGAAAATTTGATTAAGCTACGAAGGTATCTTGCATACTACAAAAAAGAATGTATCATCGGTCCGCTTTGCAAGCTGTTTGAGGCAATTTTGGAGTTGCTCGTTCCGCTTGTTATGGCAGGAATCATCGACAACGGTGTGCGAAACGGCGACACGGCATACATTTGGAGAATGGGCGGTCTGCTCGTTATTCTTGCAACTGTAGGACTTTGCAGTGCGCTCGTGTGTCAGTATCTTGCATCAAAGGCATCTCAGGGTGTGGGAACAAGACTTCGCCGAGATTTGTTTTTGCACATCAACAGGTTATCACACGCAGAGTTGGACAAGCTCGGCACTCCGTCACTTATAACACGAATCACATATGACACCAATCAGGTTCAGCAATCTGTTGCAATGGCTATCCGCCTGCTCACCAGAGCACCGTTTATTGTTATCGGTTCAATGGTTATGGCAATGACAATCAACCTTGAAATGTCAATTATTTTCTTTATTGCAGCTATATTGATTGCCGTTACTCTTTACCTCATTATGACAAAGAGTATTCCTATTTTTGAAAAAATGCAGAAAAAGCTCGACAAAATCAGCCTTATCTGCCGTGAAAATCTTTCGGGCAACAGGGTTATCAGAGCCTTTTCAAAGCAGAAAAATGAGAAAAAGCGTATTGACGATTCAACCGAGGATTTGGCTAAGACTTCGATCAGAGTAAGCATCCTTTCGGCACTTTTAAGCCTGTCACCTACATCATCACCAATGCTGCAATTATTCTCATCATTTGGTTTGGCGCTCAGAATGTAAACGCAGGCAGCGGAATGCTTTCGGGTGACATTATCGCCCTTGTAAACTATATGACGCAGATTTTGCTTGCAATGATTGTTGTTGCAAACCTTGTTGTACTTCTCACGAAAGCGAGTGCAAGTGCGGCAAGACTTAACGAAGTGTTTGAAACTCAGCCGAGTGTGTGTGAAAGCACTACCGAGAACATTGAAATTTCAGAGAGCGAAAGCACTCCGAAAATCGAATTTGACAATGTAAACTTCACATACGGCACGGGTGATGATGAGCTTGAGGACATCAGCTTTAAAATCAAGCGTGGTCAGACGGTCGGTCTTATCGGCGGTACGGGTTGCGGTAAAAGTACGCTTGTCAACCTTATCCCCCGTTTTTACGATGCAACACAGGTACTGTAAGCGTTGACGGCAGAAATGTCAAGGACTATCCGTTCTTACAGCTCCGTTCACAGATTGGTATTGTTCCTCAGCAGTCAATTCTTTTCAAGGGAACAATCCGTGACAATATGAAATGGCAAAACGAAAATGCAACTGACGAGGATATTATAAAGGCTCTAAAAATTGCACAGGCATACGAGTTTGTAAGCAAGCTGAACAAAGGGCTTGACAGCTTTGTTGAACAGGGCGGTAAGAACTTCAGCGGAGGTCAGCGTCAGCGACTTTGCATTGCCAGAGCACTCACAGGCTCACCGAAGCTTCTCATTCTTGACGACAGCTTTTCGGCTCTTGACTTTGCAACAGATGCGGCACTCAGAAAGGCTTTGCGTGAAAACACAAAGGATATGACCGTGATAATCGTTACACAGCGTTGCTCAACAATCAAGAACGCAGACCTTATTCTTGTGCTTGATGACGGCAGACTTGTAGGCAAAGGTTCGCACGATGAACTGTTTGAAAGCTGCGAAACCTACCGTGAAATCTGTCTTTCACAGCTTAATGAAGAGGAGGCAAAAAGATGAAACATTCAGCAAAAAAATCCTCCTCTGTAAAAAAGGTACTCAAAAAAATAAAGCCGTATTCATTTTATCTGATTTTAGCTCTTGTGAGCGCAATCATCAGCGTTTCGCTCACGCTCTATATTCCTGTTCTCACAGGTAACGCAATCGACAACATCATTGACAAGGGCAATGTTGACTTTGCAAGCGTTATTCAGATTCTTGTGTACATCGGTGTAGGCATCGGCGGTGTGGCACTTTTCCAGTGGATTATGACCTACTTTACCAATATTGTCAGCTACCGTACTGTTCGTGACCTCAGAAGAGAGGTTTTTGAAAAATTCAACACAGTTCCCCTCTCCTACATTGACACAACACCTCACGGTGACCTTATCAGCCGAGTAATCAACGATGTTGACGCAGTTGGTGACGGTCTTACACAGATGTTTCTACAGCTTTTTTCGGGCATTGTTACCATTGTCGGCACGCTTGTATTTATGCTGACAATCAACTGGAAAATCGCCCTTGTGGTTGTTGTTCTCACACCGCTTTCGCTCTTTGTTGCGGCATTTATCGGCAAGATGACACACAACCGCTTTACCCGTCAACAGGCACTCAACGGTGACATCTCGTCATATGTTGAGGAGCATATCGGCAATCAGAGAATTGTAAAGGCTTTTTCATATGAGGACAGAGCCTTTGAAGAATTTGAAAAGTACAACGATGAACTTCTTGAAGTGGGATTCAAGGCGCAGTTTGCAGGCGCACTTGCCAACCCGTCAACAAGATTCGTAAACGCATTGGTTTATGCCGCAGTAGGCATTATGGGTGCTCTGTTTGCCGTTGCAGGCACACTTTCGGTTGGACAGTTATCATGCTTCCTTACCTACGCAAATCAGTACACAAAGCCGTTTAACGAGGTTACAGGCGTACTCACGCAGTTGCAGACAGGCATTGCGGCGGCAGGACGAGTTTTTGAGGTTCTTGAGGCAGATAACGAAATTCCCGACAACAGTACAAAAGAGCTTGAGCATTGCAAAGGCAATGTCAAGATTGAGAATGTAAACTTCTCCTACACAAAAGAAAAGCCGCTCATCACAAACTTTTCGCTTAATGTCAAGAGCGGCAGTCACATTGCCATTGTCGGTCCGACAGGTTGCGGCAAGACAACATTCATCAATCTTCTTATGAGATTTTATGACACGGACAGCGGCAAAATCAGCATTGACGGTGTTGACATTATGGACATCACCCGTGACAACCTCAGAAAATGCTACGGAATGGTTCTTCAGGACAGCTGGCTGTTCAACGGAACGATTATGGAAAATCTGCGTTACGGCAACGAAAACGCAACCGAAGAAGAAGTTATTACCGCTGCAAAGGCAGCATATGCGCACTCATTCATCCGCCGTATGTCTGACGGCTACAACACCGTAATCAGCGAGGACGGCGGTAATCTCAGTCAGGGACAGAAACAGCTTTTGTGTATTGCAAGGGCGATGCTTACAAACCCGTCAATCCTTATTCTTGACGAGGCAACTTCATCAATTGATACCCTTACCGAAATCCGTGTTCAAAAGGCTTTTGCCAAGATGATGAAGGGCAAGACGAGCTTTGTTGTTGCCCACAGACTTTCAACAATCAAGGAAAGCGATGTTATCCTTGTTATGAAGGACGGCAACATCATTGAACAAGGCACACACGAGGAGTTGCTCGCCAAAGGCGGATTCTATAACAAACTTTACAACAGCCAGTTTGCAAAACAATAAACCGTATAACTGACTACTACACTCGAACACACAATTTTCAACAATTCCGAAATATATACAAAACGAGGTCATCAGCTAAAAACCGATGACCTCTGTTTTGTATTATGAACTTTTAATCCGAAAGAGATTTTTCAACATTGATTATCGGATAAAGCTTTTCGTCAATTGACTTGATTTTCTCGATTGCACTCTGTTTAATCTGTCTTTCTGTAAGGTCAAGTCCATACGGAATAACCATATCAAAGACAACATTTGTATGCGTACTGCCCTTTACAATTCTGAAATCGTGGATTGAATACTCCGGATTAAGCTCACACAAGCCCTCCTCCACCTTCATTTTAAGTTCATTTGTGAACGCGTCGTTTGAGGCAATCGGATCCATATGTATGGTTGCAAAACAGTTGTACCTGTTTTCAAGCTGTTTTTCCGTCAGGTCAATTGCGTCGTGAGCTTCAAGGATATCCTCGTCACACGGTACCTCTGCGTGGAGTGAAATAAAGCATCTGCCCGGACCGTAATCGTGAATAATCAAATCGTGGATACCTACAATCATATCATTTTTCAACACTGTTTCCTTGATTTCATCAACAAATTCGGCATCCGGAGCTTTGCCGAGAAGCGGAGAGAGGCTCTCTCTGAATGTGCTGACACCCGTAAAAAGTATGAACAGCGAAACACACACACCGAGCCATCCGTCAATCTGAACTCCTGTTGAGGCAGAAATAAGCAATCCGATTATTACAACCGAGGTTGCAATGCAGTCGGTCAACGAATCGAGTGCCGCCGCCTTGAGTGCGGTTGAATTTATTTTTCTCGACAATCCCGAATTAAAAAAGTACATCCAGAATTTTACGAAAATTGACGCAATCATTATTGCGAGTGAAAGCGTTGAAAATGCCGTTTTATCCTCGGGAGTAATTATCTTTTCTATCGAACTTTTTATAAGCTCAACACCCATTAAAAGGATTACAACGGAAATTCCCAAGCCTGCCACATACTCATAACGACCGTGACCGAACGGATGCTCTCTGTCGGCAGGACGGCTTGCAAGCTTAAAGCCGAGAAATGTAACAACCGAACTGCCTGCGTCCGAAAGGTTGTTGAGGGCGTCGGCAATGACGGAAACCGATGCCGAAACAATTCCGGCAAACAATTTTCCTCCGAACAGTAACAGGTTAAGAATTATTCCGCAAACACCCGAAAGGTTGCCATAGGCAGTTCTAACCTTTGGATTATCGCAATTGTCGCTGTCTTTAACAAACAGCTTTACAAGTAATTTTGTCAAATAAAACACCAACTAAAATTTATTTACAGCGAATCGTTTCGGCTGAAAACATCGGCAACCTCCGTAATTGAAATGTACGCTTTCTTGTCGATTTCACGCACAATTTCCTTCAGCTTGCCAATCTGGAAACGGTTGACAACAAAGTAAATCATCACCTTGTCCTTGCCTGAATATCCGCCCTGAGCCTGCATTACGGTAACGCCGCTTTGAAATTCCTCCGAAAGTGCGTTACAAATTTCATCGCAACGGCTTACAGACGCAATAATCGTTGCCGCCTTTGCCCTGTCAAAACCTTCAACAATAAAGTCAATCGTTTTAAGTGCGGCAAAATATGTAACAATCGAATAAAGTGGAAGAATCCAGCTTTGCAGAATGAAACCGCATACAACATAAAGTACGATATTGTATGCCATAACGAATGAACCAACCGATACACCGATTTTCTTCGCAAAGATTACTGCCATAACCTCGATGCCGTCCATTGCACCGCCAAATTTGATTGCAAGGCCGCTGCCTATACCCGAAATCACACCGCCGAACACGGCACAAAGGAGCAAATCGGTTCCCGCAAGCGGAGACGCCATACTGACATCAACGGGCAGAACATCGGTTATCAGCCATGAAACGAACGAATAAACTGCAACCGTATAAATTGCGTAAAATGTAAACTTTTTCCCTGCTTTTTAAGTCCGAACAAAAACAGCGGCAGGTTAAAAATTATAAGAAAAAGTGAAAGCGACAGGCTTTCGGGGGTAAGTTGTGCGGCAAGCATAGCCGTACCTGAAATTCCGCTGTCGTAAAGGTTCACGGGATTAAGAAATATTGTAATTCCAAACGCATTGATAATTCCGGCAATTGTGAGAAAAAGCATATTTTTGATTTTGATTGTCTTTCTCGCTCTTTGTAAAAGATTTTTCATTGTCATCATCCTTTGCAGTAAATTTCCGTCCCCACCATTCACATAAGTATAGCCTAATTGTATCACAATAATGATATTTAGGCAAGAAAAGCAAAAGGCACCGAAAAATCGGTGCCTTAATCAGCTTATTGATTATTCCTGAGAGTCAGCCTTGGCTTTCTCAATAATTTTTTGAGCAACATTTGCAGGAGTATCCTCATAGCGGACAAACGCAAATTCAAATGATCCTCTGCCCTGTGTTACCTGGCGAATGTAGGTTGCAAAGTCATCCATTTCTGCCATAGGAACTTCCGCCTCAACAATCTGCGTTCCGTTCTCACCCGGCTGCATACCGAGTACACGACCTCTGCGCTTGTTGACCTCGCCCATTACATCGCCCATATTCGCATCGGGAACATTGGCTTTAAGGCTTCCGATCGGCTCAAGAAGCGTCGGGGAGGCATTTGGAATACCGTTCTTATAAGCAAGAGATGCCGCTGTCTTGAATGACATCTCGGAGGAATCAACGGGATGATATGAACCGTCATAGAGAGTAGCCTTGATGCCTACCATCGGATAGCCTGCAAGAACACCCTTCTTGATTGAATCCTGAAGTCCCTTTTCAACAGCAGGGAAGAAATTTTTCGGAACTGCACCGCCGACAACTCTTTCGGCAAATACAAGACCGTCCGAATCACACGGCTCAAATTCAATCCACACATCACCGAACTGACCGTGACCGCCCGACTGCTTTTTATATCTGCCCTGTGCGGAAACCTTTTTACGGATAGTTTCTCTGTATGCAATCTTCGGATTTTTGAGGACTGCGTCAACATTATACTTTGTTTTAAGTCTTGAAATTACAACATCAAGATGCTGTTCACCGAGTCCCGAAATTAACATTTCATGGGTTTCGTGGTTTGAAACGAGTTTGATTGTCGGATCTTCGTCTGCAAGCTTTGCAATGCCCTGAGCAACCTTATCCTCGTCACCCTTCTTTGCCGGATACACAGCCATTGTATATGATGATGACGGATAGTCGATTCCGTCAAGAACAACCTTTCTGAGAGGCGAACAGAGTGTGTCGCCTGTCTTTGTTGATGCAAGCTTCGGGATTGCACCGATGTCACCTGCACCGATGTACGGAACATCCGACTGCTTTTTACCGCTTACGGAAAGCACCTTTGTAATTCTCTCCTGTGCGCCTGTACGCATATTGATAAGAGGAGCGTCCGAGCTTACCTTGCCCGAAACAACCTTTACATATGAAGTCTGCCGATGAACGGGTCTGCAACCGTCTTGAATACGATTGCGGCAGCCGCACCGCCGTCATTAACCGAAACATCAACGGGTTCACCGTCAAGGTCAACACCGATTTCACCGCTCTTGTCAGCCGCTGACGGAGCAAGCCATGTAAGGCTGTTCAAAAGCTGATCAATTGCGAATGTATTATGAGCGTCACCGCAGAATACGGGGCAGATTGTGCCGTCCTTAACGCCCTGACTTACACCGAGAATGATTTCTTCGGGAGTAAACTCCTCACCCATAATAAACTTGTCAAGAAGTTCCTCGCTTGTTTCGGCAACAGCTCCTTGATAGCCTCACGCAAGCCCTCAAGCCTGTCGCCCATATCAGGAAGCGCAGTCTGTTTTACACTGCCGTCTGTGCCGTACTCATAAGCCTTGTAATCAAACAAATTAACATAAGTATTTGCCTGACCGTCAACAATGTACGGAACAACAACAGGACAAACAGACGGACCGAATGTAGCCTTCAAGCTCTCGAATACACGATAGAAACGGGCACTTTCGTCGCAAAGACCGTTTACAAAGAACACCTTTGTAAGCCCTGCCTTTGTTGCCGCCTCAACTGCTTTTTCGGTACCTACACAGACACCGTCCTTGCCCGAAACAACGATGAGCGCTGTGTCAGCCGCTCTCATGCCCTCTGCAACACCGCCTGCAAAATCAAAAAGACCGGGGGTGTCGATTAGGTTGATTTTGTATTTTTCCATTCAATCGGTGCAACCGCCGTCATAATTGAAGTCTGTCTTTTGATCTCCTCGCTGTCAAAATCAAGGACTGTGTTGCCGTCTGCAACCTTACCGAGTCTTTCGCTCATCTTCGAGAGATAGAGTATTGACTCCGCAACCGAGGTTTTGCCGCTGCCGCTGTGTCCTGCGAGGGCAATATTAAGAATTTTTTTAGCGTCGTATTGTTTCAAAAGTGAAATCCCCTTTCGTAAAATTTCTATTCTAATCAAGCTATTTCGACAAAATTAAACAATAGTGTCAATTAATACGGAATTATTATAGCATATTTGTATAAAATAAACAACCGAATTATGGCAAAATAAAAAAATTCACCCTTTGCCCAAATGGACAAGGGATGAATTGTGCAACTTGCTTTTTTATTTTATGTTAAGCTGAAAAACATACAGATTTTTGCAAGGTCAATTGTGCATTTTAACGATTGGGCTTTCTGAAAAAACAATTTTTGGCAAAAGGAAAGGCTCTCAAAACGAGAGCTTGAAAACTTGATTATTCGAGAACTGCACCCTGTGCGCCTGATGTAACAAGCTTTGCATAACGAGCAAGGTAGCCTGTTGTAATCTTGGGCTGACGGGGCTTCCATTCTGCCTTACGCTTTGCAAGCTCTTCGTCAGAAACGAGGAGATTGATTGTGTTTGCAGGAATGTCGATTTCAATCATATCGCCCTCTTTAACAAGTGCAATCGGACCGCCGACTGCTGCCTCGGGAGATACATGACCGATAGCCGCACCTCTTGTTGCACCTGAGAAACGACCGTCTGTGATAAGAGCAACACAGTTGCCGAGACCGCTGCCCATAATAGCGGAAGTCGGGTTGAGCATTTCTCTCATGCCCGGACCGCCCTTAGGACCTTCGTATCTGATAACAACAACCTCACCGGGATTGATTTTGCCGTCATAAATTGCACTGAGAGCGTCCTCTTCGCAGTCAAACACTCTTGCCGCACCCTTGTGGTGCATCATTTCCTCTGCAACGGCACTTCTCTTAACAACAGAACCGTCAGGAGCAAGGTTACCCTTGAGAACAGCAATACCGCCTGTCTTGCTGTATGGATTTGTAACAGGGCGAATGATGTCCGTGTCCTTGATTTCACAACCCTTAATGTTCTCGCCTACAGTCTTGCCTGTTGCCGTGATAAGGTCTGTGTCAAGAAGTCCAACCTTTGTAAGCTCGTTCATTACGGCATAAACACCGCCTGCTTCGTTGAGATCCTCCATATATGTGTGACCTGCAGGAGCAAGGTGACAAAGGTTAGGAGTCTTTTTGCTGATTTCATTGGCAATGTCAAGGTTAAGCTTAACACCTGCCTCTTTTGCGATTGCAGGAAGGTGGAGCATTGTATTTGTTGAACAGCCGAGAGCCATATCAACAGTAAGAGCATTCATAAATGCTTTTTCCGTGAGAATGTCACGAGGACGGATATCCTTTTCAAGAAGCTCCATAACCTTCATGCCGGCGTGCTTTGCAAGCTTGATTCTGTCTGAGTAAACAGCAGGAATTGTACCGTTACCCTGAAGTCCCATACCGATTGCCTCGGTAAGACAGTTCATACTGTTGGCGGTGTACATACCCGAACATGAACCGCATGACGGACAAGCCTTGTTTTCAAACTCGGCAAGCTCTTCGGCAGTAATCTTGTTTGCCGTGTAAGCGCCGACTGCCTCAAACATACTCGAAAGACTTGTCTTTTTGCCCTTAACATGACCTGCAAGCATAGGACCGCCGCTTACGAAAACTGTCGGAACATTGATTCTTGCGGCAGCCATAAGCATACCCGGAACATTCTTGTCGCAGTTAGGAACCATTACAAGTGCGTCAAACGCATGAGCTTTGCCATAGCCTCTGTTGAATCTGCGATAAGCTCACGGGTTACGAGAGAATACTTCATTCCCTCATGTCCCATAGCAATACCGTCACAAACAGCGATTGCAGGGAATACAATCGGAACACCGCCTGCAAGAGCAACGCCCTGCTTAACGGCGTCAACAATCTTATCTATATTCATATGTCCCGGAACGATATCGTTCTTGGAACTTACAATACCGATAAAAGGTTTCTTAATTTCTTCTTCGGTAAGACCGAGAGCATTCAAAAGCGAACGCTGAGGTGCGGTACTTACGCCGTCCTTTATAACTGAACTTTTCATTGTAAACACCCTTTCCATAATTATCAAATCGGAACAAAATTCACATACAAGCCCTTCAATTGTTCCATAATAAAACACAGTGAAAATTTCTGTATTGTTAATCTTAATTTTAGCACATCGGCTGTTCAAAATCAAGTAGAGAACCTATATTGCCAAAATCATTTATTGCGGCTCAATCGTTGATTATTCTGCCCTTTTCAACATTGGGCATAATAAAGTTATCCCTTGAATATTCCCACAGCTTTTTTGAGCCGTCAGCAGTGTTTTTGTTGCGGTTAAGGATACTGTGCAGGTGAACAATATGCTCTACCCACGCCTTGCCGTCGGTTGCATCATTGAGCATGGCGGCTGAATGTTGTCCATTGTGTGTGCAAACTTTGCTTCGGCTGTTTCACCGCTTTCAAATTCAAGCCACAGATTCATCATCTTTTCGCCCTGATCTTCCGGAAGAAGTCCGAAAATCCTTTTTGCGGCTTTCATTTCACGCTCTGCCTGAGTTTTCTTGGCTTCCTCATCATAGGCATATGTATCGCCTGCGTCAATCTCGACAATATCGTGAATCAGGAGCATTGTCATTGTTTTAAGCACATCAATTTCCGAATTTGCATATTCGGAAAGCATGACGGTCATTATCGCCATATGCCATGCGTGCTCGGCATCGTTTTCCTTTTTTCGAGCATCGGAAAGGTAGGTTTGACGGATGATGAATTTTTCCTTATCAATTTCCTTTATAAAATCAAATTGCTTTTCAATTCTTGATTTCTCCATAATGTTCCCTCTTAAAATTTAGGCCTGCACATGGGCATAGTGCAGGCTTTATGTGATTATTTATTTACTACAGGAAGTTTGGTTTTATCGTATTCATCCAGTCTGTTGCCGTAAAGGTAATAGTTCGTTTCTTTTACAACAACAGGCGAAAGCACAACTACGGCAATAAGGTTGGGAATTGACATAAGTGCATTGAAGATGTCAGCCATTGTCCAAACAAGGTCGAGCTTGATAACAGGACCGATGAGAAGAATAAATACAAAATCAGCTTGTAAGGAATCATACCGCCTCTGCCGAAAAGATATTCAACACAGCGTTCACCGTAGTATGACCAGCCGAGGATTGTTGAATATGCAAAAGCGGCAATACCGATAACAAGAATCGGTGTGCCGACTACGGGAATCTGCTGGAAGGCTTTGTATGTAAGGTCACCGCCGTCGGAAACATCAATTGCAGGATTTTTGATAATTGAGCTTACAAGCACAAGACCTGTCATAAGACAAACAACGACTGTGTCCCAAAAAGTACCAGTTGAAGAAATCATAGCCTGACGAACAGGGTTTCTTGTCTGAGCGGCAGAGGCAACTATCGGAGCAGAACCCATACCGGATTCGTTACTGAAAAGGCCTCTTGCAATACCGTAACGAGCGGCAAGCATAAGGCTTGAACCGAGGAAACCGCCTGCAACGGACTTGAGAGAAAATGCGTCCTGAAAAATCATTCAAATGTCTTACCGAGAACATCAAAGTTCATACCGAGGATAATAAGACAGCCGAGAACATAGAAAACAGCCATAAACGGTACAAGGAGTTCGCAAACTCTTGAGATTGACTTGATACCTCCGAAAATTACAACGGCTGTGATTGCGGCAACAAGAACACCTACAACAATCGAAATAACCGAAGCGTCCTGACCGAAAAGATTCACCGTACCAAGGTCAAAGGTGTTGTTCATAATGTTTGAAATTGCATTAACCTGAACACCCGAACCGATGCCGAAAGATGCAAGCAATGCAAAAAGTGCAAAAAGAACGGCGAGGATTTTGCCGAGAGTTTTTAACTTAAATCCTCTTTCAAGGGCATACATAGCGCCGCCGAGCATTCTGCCGTCAGAGGTCTTTACACGATACTTTACACCGATGAGTGACTCGGAATACTTCGTTGCGATGCCGAAAACACCGGTGAGCCAGCACCAGAGAACCGCACCGGGTCCGCCGAGTGCAATTGCAGTACCTACGCCTATGATATTACCAGTGCCGATTGTTGAGGCAAGTGCTGTTGCAAGAGCCTGAAACGGACTGATATCACCGTCTGAATCGGGATCCTTTGTCACCGAAAGTTTGATTGCCTTAAAAGTTTTTCTCTGTACAAATTTTGTGCGAATTGTGAGGAAAATGTGAGTTCCGAGAAGAAGGATAATCATAAACCAACCCCACAGGAAGTCATTGAAGCTATTCATCACAGCTGAAATCGCATCCCACATATTGTACGCCTCCTTGTTTTAGTATAAACCTACCCTGTTTAATATACAAAAGCAAAACCTGCTTTATGTCCGTTAATATTTTTTACAAAAATCGTTTTACATCAATAAGGTTGTCTGCAACTCCGTAAAGAAGGGGAATTGCCTCTGCACTCGGACGGTCAAGGTCGGGAACCATAACCGTTTTACACCCTGCCGAGCTTGCCGACTTATGCCGTTGAGCGAGTCCTCAAGTGCAATGCAGTTTTCGGGAGCAAGTCCGAGTTTTTCTGCGGCATAAAGATAAATGTCGGGTTCGGGCTTTCCTTTTGCAACCATTGACGCACAAACTATTTCGTCAAAATAATCGTAAAGACCGAGAGCCGAAAGATATTTTTTCGTTCTCTCCGGAGCGGTTGCGGTTGCAAGGGCAACCCTGTAGCCGTTCTGCTTTAAAAAACCGAGAAATTCAGCGGCACCGGGCTTTGATTCAATGCCGTTTTCCGAGATGAACTTATCCATAAGCTCAATTCTTTTATCGTGAACCTTGCAGTAGTCAAAATCCTCCCCGAAAAAGCCCTTTAATTTTGCAATTGCAAATGGGCGAGCCATTGAGCGAATACTGAGTGCGTGGTGCGTTTCCATAGGATAGCCGTAAAAAAGAGCCGCCTCACACCAAAAACGGACATACAGCTTTTCTGTGTCAAGAATAACACCGTCCATGTCGGAAATAATACCTTTTATATCAGGATTCATATTTTACCTCCCGATTTTTTAGATTCATATTTACAAACGCAATTCCGAGTGAAATCAGAACAAGCGAAATGAGCGTTTCGATTCTGAAAACATTTTCACCGAGCATAAGCCCCGACAAAACTGTTCCGAACACGGGAACAAGCAGATTGAAAACGGAAATTCTGCTTGCATCATGAAATTTGAGAAGTGCTGTCCACAGCGAAAATGCCGCCGCTGATACGAACGCAAGCCAAAGCAACACGGAAACACTTTCAATATTTATCAAACCAATACTGCCACCGCAGCATATGCCCGACACAAGCAATATAAAACCGCCTGTTAAAAGCTGAAAAGCGGTTACAGGGAACGGATCTCGTCCTGTTGTGACTTTTTTCGCAACGATGTTGCCTGCCGCCGCAGATATTGTTGAAAAGAGAATCATCATATCGCCGAACCAAGTGTCCGTGCTGACAGTACCTCCGAAATTGATTGCGATAATTCCGCAGAATCCGAGAATACAACCGACAATTTTCATCGGTGTGAGCCTGTCGTTTTTGAAAAACAACGGCACGAAAAGTACGGTAAAGAACGATGCACAAGCAGTTATCAATGATGTATTTGTTCCGCTTGTAAAACCGATTCCGATGTATGTAAAAATATACTGCAATCCTGTCTGCACCACTCCGAGTGAACAGACGGGCAGTATATCTTTTTTGAAAGCGTCGGCGGTTTTCTTTTTGATATCCACAAAAAGAGAAACACCATAAATCCTGCCAACATAAACCGCATTCCTGCAAAAATCAACTTTGAGCCGATATCCGATTCCTCAATCTCAAAAGCAGAGTAGCCGACCTTTATAAACGGGAAAGCTGTTCCCCACAAAAGTGTGCAGAAAATTGCTGTTAAATATGCTGTTTTTTTATTTTGTAACAGTTTCATTTTATTCATCCGGAAAAATTAACAATATCAGGTATAGTATACCATAAAAATCAGAAAAAGAAAACCTTACAATTTCAAAAATTTGTTTATTCCGTAAACAGAATTTGCACCGTCACAACAGGCGGTTATAATTTGTCGCAGATTTTTGTGCGGATATCCCCTGCAACAAAAATTCCCGACACGGATGTCTGACAGGTTTCATCGGCAATCACATATCCGTTGTCATTAGTTTTTACAAAGCCCTTGACACATTCGGTTCTCGGTTCAAGACCTACCGCAACAAAAACTCCGTCAGTTTTCAGAATTTTCTCATTATCAAGCGTAACCGATTTAACCTTTTCGTCACCGTCAATTTTCACAACATTGGTGTTATAAAGAATTTTGACATTGCCCGATTTTTCAAGCTTTTGCACAAGCACTCTGTCGGCTTTTAATGCGTCGCCCCTGTGAATAAGAAAAACCCGTTTGCATATATGAGAAAGATAGGTCGCCTCGGTAACGGCGGTGTTTCCTCCGCCGATTACCGCCACTGTTTTGTCTTTGAAAAAATAGCCGTCACACACGGCACAATAGCTTACTCCTCTGCCCTCAAACTTATTTTCACCGTCAATTCCCAATTTTTTGTGGGTTGCGCCCATGCAGAGAATAACAGATTTTGTCTTGACCTCGCTGTCGGAACATTCAAGGATAAAACCGTCATAATTTTTTCTTATGCTGACAAGGGATTGTCTGACAAATTTTGCACCGAATGACTTTGCGTGTGAATAAAAGTGCTGGATGAGATCAAAGCCTGCAATATCGCTGAAGCCCGTGTAGTTTTCAACCGCATCCGTGAGGGCAATTGAACTGCCTCGGGTGATGACGGATCAAGCACAATGCAGTCAAGTCCGCTCCGAGAGGCATAGAGTGCGCCGTAAGTCCTGCCGCACCTCCGCCGACAATTACAAGGTCATACAAAACTCTCACCCGTTTTTTCGGAGATTTCGGAGATTATCCGTTCTTCAGTCTGAACCCCCGACATACGCAAAATTTCGTTGCCGTTTTTAAAGAGCAAAAGCGCAGGAATTCCCGATACTCCGTAGCGTTCTGTCAATTCGGGATTTTCGTCAACATTGACCTTGACGGTTTCAAAATATGCTTTGTATTTGTCACCGATTTCTTCTATTACAGGCGAAAGCATTCTGCACGGTGAACACCATTCGGCATAAAAATCGGCAAGCACCGGCTTTGATGATTTTATTAAGCTTTCAAATTCATTTTTCCGTATGTTTTGAATCACAATATCACTCCGTAAATCGTTTTTACTATTGTTCCCGATTTAAGGGTAATTATTATATCTTTGTCTGCACATTCAAATTATGTGTAACGGCAAACCGATTTTATTGTAAAAAGGCGAAAAAATCCCCCGAAAAATCGAGAGGACTTTAAATTTTTTAATTTTCGCAAATTGCAATAGCAACAAATATTTTTGACAATTTTTGTATCGATTTATTTTAAGGCAATGTCATTCAGAATACAAATTCCTCAAAGCCGAAATTTCTTTGGCATAACCGTCAAGCTCGTTAGGGGTTTCAAGGAAAAACGGAAGATTTCGCAAATTTTCATTATTTATAATTTTTCCGAACGCATCAATTCCGATGTAGCCCTCGCCTATTTTCTGATGTCTGTCCTTGTGGTTGCCGATAGGATTCATACTGTCATTGAGATGAATTGCCTTGAGTCTTTCTAGCCCGATTACACGGTCAAATTCTTCAAGAACTCCGTCAAGATTATTCACAATGTCATAACCGGCGTCAAAAACATGGCAGGTATCAAGGCAGACGCCGATTTTATCGTTTTGCTCCACACGGTCGATAATCATACGCAGTTCTTCAAAGGTTCTGCCGACCTCCGTGCCTTTGCCCGCCATTGTTTCAAGCAATACCGTGGTTGTCATATCATCGAACATTGCAGTATTCAACGCTGTGCCGATTTGCTCAACCGCAGCTTTAACGCCCTGTCCCGTGTGACTGCCGGGGTGAAAGTTGTAAAGATTATTCGGGAGATATTCCATTCGTTTCAAATCATCCGTAAGCGTGTTCAGAGCAAATTCACGGGTTTCGGGTTTTGCCGAACAGAGGTTCATTGTGTATGGTGCATGGGCAAGAATTTTTGCAAAATTATTTTCCGTCATAAGTTTTATAAGTGCATTGACATCTTCGATATCAATTTTTCTTGCAGATCCGCCACGAGGGTTGCGTGTAAAAAATTGAAATGTGTTTGCTCCGATTGAAAGTGCATCTCTGCCGATTGCGTAAAAACCTTTTGATATTGAAAGATGAGAGCCGATATTAAGCATATTTTCTCCTTTTGTGTTAATTATTTGCAGTAAGCGGTTTATCGTAAAGAAAAAAGCCTTTCTGTCAAAAGACAAAAAGGCTTTAGTTGGTCGGGATGACAAGACTTGAACTTGCGACTCCACGCCCCCCAGACGTGTGCGCTACCAAACTGCGCTACATCCCGTTGCAACATTAATATTTTAACAAACACTGCGAGCGTTGTCAAGATGTTTTAAAAACTTTTTGAATATTTTTGCACCATGAGTTAAAAAAGCAAAACGGACACTGCCGATTGACAGTGTCCGAAAAACGCTTAATCAAAGATTAATTCGTTAAAATCAGTCTTCTTTCTTCTTT